>Ga0228536_1000070_pt1 | contig 246466 bp, 211 predicted proteins | sample SJ1Smetagenome_FD_168611 | JGI IMG/M metagenome (GOLD analysis project Ga0228536, IMG submission 168611) | Enriched culture of PCE-dechlorinating microbial communities from Ithaca, New York, USA - SJ1.S | ecosystem: Engineered > Modeled > Simulated communities (microbial... > Unclassified...
GTCTTGCTCATGAGACCCCCAGGGAGATAATTATTCCCCTGATATTACCATATGTTATCATGTTTGCCGAGGAGAATATGGCCCTGCTTTAAACAATATTTTCAATGGATTTTGCAACAGTCTCAAGATAGTAGATGTCAAAATGACTAAATTTATATATAAATTTGGGTAATATCAAGAGCATTAAATAGAAATAGATCGCCTTATTAGGTTATAATACAACTTATGGATATATCGTCAAAGGACATATTTTTATGAATCCCTACGTTACCATCACCGCATCCCTCTTTTTCCAGTTTGTGGCGGCATACCTGGCACTGCGTCTGGTAAGGGTTACCGGGAGGAACACCGCCTGGTTGGTGATTACGGCGGCCGTCAGTGTTCTTGCCTTAAGGCGATGTTTCACCTTATCCTCCTGGCTTTCGGGCGCACCCATTTTAGCCAACGATATAACTGAGCAATTAGTGGCTTTGATTGCCTCAGCTCTGATGGCGGTGGGTCTGGCTCTCATTGAACCGCTGTTTCTTTCCATCAAAAGGTCAGAAATGAGAGCCCGGCAGAGTGAAGAACGATACCGTATTCTCGTTGATAACATTCCAGCCGTAGTATTTACCGGTTATGAGGATGGTAGCATCGACTTTTTCGACAATAAAGTGGAGAATCTAACCGGTTATTTGAAGGAAGATTTCCACTCCCGCCAAATAAAGTGGATCGACATCATCAAGAAGGAAGACTTGTCGGAAGCCAAAAGAGCCTTCATAGATGCTTTTAAGGCTGATAAATCTTACGTCAGGGAGTATAGAATCAGACCCAAGGTCGGACAACCTGTATGGATTCAGGAAAGGAGTCGGATCATCTGCAACCCGGAGGGTGCAATCGATCATGTCAGCGGAGTTTTCTTTGACATCTCCGATCACAGAATGATGGAAGAAAAATTACGGGAGAGCGAGAGGCGGTTTCGGGCCTTTATGGAACATAGTCCGGCAGCCGCTTTCATTAAAGACCGGCAGGGACATTATCTTTATGTCAACGAGGTCTGCGAGCGCTTCGCCGACTTGAAAACCGGAGAGTGGCTGGGATTGACAGATTTTGATCTCTGGCCGGAAGATGTCGCCAAGGAGCACCGGGATAGTGATCAAGCGGTGCTTCAGGGTAATTATCCCTTGACGTCCCTGGTAACCATCCCCTCTCCCCAGGGAGAACTAACCTACTGGTCGGTCTATAAATTCCCCATCATTCCCAATTCCCTGGAAAATGCCCTCATTGGGGGGATGGCCGTGGATGTCACCGAGCAAAAGCAGGCGGAGGAAAGAAGGGTTAATCTCGAATCTCAATTATTACAGGCCCAAAAGCTGGAAGCCATTGGACGCTTGGCCGGAGGGGTGGCACATGACTTTAATAACCTGCTCTTGGCCATCCTGGGATATAGTGAGCTTGTTGTCATGGACCTCGAGCCTTACCAACCCATTCGCCAGCTGATGGAAGAAATCATCAAGGCCGCCCAGCGCGGAAAGACCTTGACCGGACAACTGCTTGCCTTTAGCCGCAAGCAGGTTATTGTCCCCCAAATTCTCAATATAAACAAGATGGTCGGAGAACTCGAACAAATGCTGCGGCGCCTGTTAGGTGAGGACATTAATTTGATGGTCTTCCTGGATGAGGACTTGGAGACCGTGAAGGCCGATCCGGGCCAGATTGAACAAGTAATCATGAACCTGGTCGTCAATGCTCGGGATGCCATCTCCACCGGAGGTACGATAACTATCAAGACCGCCAATGTCGAATTTGATGAAGAATATGCCAAAAACTTTATGGCCCTCAGGCCAGCTCCCTATGTAATGCTCATGGTTAGTGATAACGGTGCCGGCATAGACGCCGAGACCCTGCCTCATATCTTTGAACCCTTTTTCACCACGAAAAATATCGGCAAAGGCACTGGCCTGGGCCTGGCCATGGTCTATGGGATTGTGAAACAGAATGGCGGGGAGATCTTGGTAAACAGTCGACCGGGAGAAGGCACTACCTTCCAGATATATTTTCCCTTGGCCGATGAGGCCGGCACCGCCGCCGAGGTGAAGAGAGAGTCTGTCATCAATTTGCAGGGTACGGAGACCATCCTGGTGGTGGAGGATGAGGAGCCGGTCCGCGCCATGCTTTCCGAGGCCCTGCGACGGTATGGTTACAATGTCTTGGAGGCCAAAGACGGTCAGGAGGCAATGGACATCAGCAGTCGTTGCATGAATCCCATCCATGTCCTTCTCACTGATGTCGTCATGCCACAGATGAGTGGACGGGAACTCGCGGAGCGCCTGATCCAAATCCATCCGGAAGCGATGATTATCTATATGTCTGGCTACAGTGACAACGCCATCAACCTCGACGATATCTTGAGATCCGGCGCCTCATTTATCCAAAAGCCCTTCAATTTCCTCCAGCTCGCGCACAAGGTTCGGGAGGTCCTGAATGCCAAGGGAAGGTAGTCAAACGGCAACCATTGGTATATATTGAGGCGATGGTTTTTGTAGCTGGTCTGGCTGGCTTTTTAACTCCCACCCAAAGCGTCCGGCAGATTTCACGCCCCTCCCCTCAAGGGTAAACAGCCGGCCTGCTATTTCATCAAGACCGGGAATCGCAGGCAATGGCGTAAGTCTGGGACAAGGGGAGACCATTGCAAAAGGGGTAGTTCCCGACCTTCGGTTGATGTCCCGCATCCGGTTTTCTGGACCCAAGTTTTTCTTAAGCCGCCTGAGCACGTGAGCCCTGGGCGAGCCATTTGGGCCTGACCTGCCAGGGGCTCAGAAAGCCGTTCTTTTCCACCCGCCACTCTTAGTTGTAGATATTCACAACGCCTCGTACCGCTACCCTTACCTCCTGAAGATTCTGCAAACCTGTCCGAAAATGACCTGCTCCTCAGGGGTCCGGAGGAAGCGTTCGGTCCTCCCCGGTGAAGACCTGGGCGCCGTCGGTGCCCCACATGAGATTGGGGGCCTGGGTGATGCTCTCCCCCTGGTGGTGACGGAGGAGGCCGTGCAGCCCATTTCTTCGACCTCCGTTTGACCAACGGGCCAGGACGGCGTCGCCCCACTTTTCCAGGCGGTAGAGTTCGACGTCCGACTCCTGGGAAAGCAACGCCAGGGGCTCGCCCCGGAAGATGTGCAGCATCACTTTCGGTTCCTGGATGCCGCCCACCGCTGGCCGTGGGCCACTGGCCTCACTCCTGCATCCCCCGGAGGGACTCCCGTGGGCCTACGGCCTCCCTCCGTCCCCGCTGGGCTCACCTCACCCATTACCTGGTCAGAATCCTGTTCTCTGGTCATCTTGCGGTCCGCCCGGGTCACTGATTATCTCCTAAGCACATGTCCAGGAAAACCGGATCCGCCTTATCATGATGTCCCATATCCCGCGCCCCATGAAAAACAGTTTGCCATGGAACCGGGCCCGGTTCTTTATTCCGAGAGCTGATTTCTCCCAATACTAGGGATCGCGAACCCCAAAATTAGGGATTCCCCAATAGTCTCTCCCTGAAGCCCGGGGTATGGTATGGACACGGAGAGAGAAGACCTCGCGGTATAAGCTGCCCCGTTGGGCCGGGACCGGGAGACGGAGCGCCTCCTCTAAGGTAAACAGCAGGAAAGGATGTCCATGAGTCTGACCATCCTCATCGCCGACCCACATTCCCCCATCCGCCAAAGCCTGCGCACGTTGCTGGAGAGCCAGCCGTCCTTTACGGTGGTGGGGGAGGCGGCGGACGGCCCCGGCGCCCTCTCCCAGGCCCGCCAAACCCGGCCGCAGTTGGTCATCATCGACGTGGAGATGCTGGATTTTCAGGGCCTGGAGAGCGCCCGGCAGATTCTGGCCGAACTCCCCGGCGTCAAGGTCATGGCCCTGGCCATGTTTGCCGACAAGCGCTTCGCCCGACAGGCCCTGGACGCCGGCGTGGTTGGCTACCTGCTCAAAGACTGCGCCCATGAGGAACTGCTGGCCGCGGTCCAACAGGTGCAGGCCGGTCATCTCTACCTCAGCCCCGGCATCGATCTGGGCCCCTCCCCCCCAGAGGAGGGCAGCCCCCCGGGACCCCAAAAACCCAAATCCTTTGGCTCACCTTTAGCCCCACAGAAGGAGGAATCCATGCCGTACAGCAAAAAAGTCAAGGATCTGATGATCCCCCTGGAGGATTATCCCCACATCCCCTACTGGTTCACCCTGCGCCAGGCCATGGCCATCGTCCGGGAAGCCGCCATCAAGTTCGAAGGTAGCTTCGAACCCCGGGCCGTCTTGGTCTTTGATGAAAAATACCAGCTCATGGGCATGCTCACCCTGCGGGACATCATCCGGGGATTGGAGCCCAAGTTCGCCAAGGATGCCGGCTTGATCAAGGCCGACCCCAACCTGGCGGTGCTCATGGGCGACATGTTCGGGCCCGGCATGAAGGAGCAGTCCCAAAAGCCGGTAAGCGAAGTCATGAGTCCCATCAAAATCACCGTCAACGGCGACGCCCCCATCACCAAGGCCCTCTTCCTGATGATCAGCGAGAACGTCGGCATGATGCCGGTGATCACCGACAAAAAGGTCGCCGGCATGGTGCGCATGAGCGACCTGTTCCAGGAGATCAGCCAGGTCGTCCTGGGCGATTAATCTGTTCCGGAATCTGGACCGCAGACGTTAAGGAGTTATCAACATGGCAGAGGAAACCAAAAAAGTCCCCATGAGCGCCGGCCTGCCGGAGATGCCCGAAGAGATCGTCCTGGCGCCCCCCAAAAAGGTTATTGATTGGAAACGCACTTTTTTCATTCTGTTAGGTCTTGGCTTTTTCGTACTATTTTATTTTTTGCCCGGTCTGCCGGATGCCGTCGACCCGGCGGGGAAGGTCTTTAAGCTTTCATGGAACGGCAAACTGTCCATCGGCCTTTTTCTCATGGCCGGCACGTGGTGGGTCTTTGAGGTGATGCCCATCGGCGCCACCGCCATTGCCATCGGCGTCTTTCAGACCCTGTTCGCCATCAGAACCGCCAAGGAAGCCCTGGGTGATTTTCTTGATCCCTCCGTCTGGTTCATCTTCGGTTCGGTGGTCATCGGCATGTCCTTCACGGCCTCTGGATTGACGAAACGGATGGCCTATAAGATGCTGGACTTAGTAGGAGAAAGAACCAGTATGATCCTTCTGGGTTCTTTCATTGTGACTGCCGCCATGACCCATCTGATGGCCCACACGGCGGTGGCCGCAGCAATTTTCCCGCTGCTGCTGGCCATTAACGCCCTCTATACTGATTCCGACCAGCCCACCAAGTTCGGCAAGGGTCTGTTCATCGGCATGGCCTGGGTGGCGGGGGCTGGCTCCATCGTCACTTTTCTGGGGGCGGCCCGGGGTGTCGCCGCCGCCGGTATGTTTAAAGAATTCACCGGCTCGGACATCGGCTTTTTTGAACTCAGTTGGTACATGTTCCCCCTCGGCTGGCTCATGGTGTTTCTCATTTACCTGGTTATTATCATGTGCTTCAAGCCGGAAAAGGATCGCATTGTCGGACTGCGGGAAAAGGCCAAGGAACTGTCCCGGGAACTCGGCCGGATGTCCGGTAAAGAGTACTTTGTCATTGCCACCGTGGCGGCTATCGTGGGAATCTTCATGATCAATTCCTTTTTACCCAAACCCTTCAGCCGGGCCGGCATCGTCTTGATTGCCACACTGGCTTTCTTCATGTCCAAGACGCTGACCGTGGAAGACCTGGAAGCCATACCCTGGAACATCATTCTGCTCTTCGGCGGGGCCATGTCCATCGGCTTCTGTCTCTGGCAGACCAAGGCGGCGGAATGGATGGCGGTGCATTGGCTCACCATGTTTCTGCAGGCCAACTGGCTGGTCTTTGTCCTGGGCATCGCCTTCTTTGTCCTGATGATGACCAACTTTATTATGAACGTGGCCGCCATCGCCATTTCTTTGCCGGTGTCCTTGGTTATCGCCAAATACCTGGGCGTCGCCCCCCACGTTATTCTGTTCGCCTCCCTCGTCACCGCAGGGATGCCCTTTAATCTGCTCATCGGGGCGGCCCCCAACGCCATTGCCTATGAGAGCAAGCAGTTTACCACCGGTGAATTTTTTGGCTATGGCTGGATCGCCAATATCATATTGATGGCGGTATTGGCCGCTTTCGTTTTTGTTATCTGGCCGCTCCAGGGCATGCCGGTGTTGCTGAAGTGACCAATCCCTATCCCAAAGGGGCGGGCCCCCCGCTCCCAGGCGAACAGGATCGCTGTAGGGGCGGGTTTCAAACCCGCCCCTACAAAAAATAGGATGTAGGGTGGGCGCCGCTCACCAGCATAAATATCTACCGAGGGAACAGGCACATGCTGAAAAAGATAAAAATTCCCATACTCATATTATCCCCTGTGATCCTGGCGGGACTGCTGGCCGCCACTGTTGCCCTGGCGGCCCCCCCCACCCCGGGGGACCGCCTCAGCGTGGCGGGCATCATGAAGAATCCCCAGGGCCGGGGTGTGAAGGAAGTGGAAGTGGAGGTCCTGGTCAACGGCCAGCACGTCAAGACCGTCAAAGACGAAGACATCGTCTCCGGCAAGTCCGGCAGCTTCCTGGGCGAGTTCATCCTGCCGACCGGGACCCTGCCCGCAGCCAAGGTGGAGGTCAAGGGCATCAAACCCTCCTGGGAGTCCCTGGCCCCCACCCCAGTGCAGGTGATCGAGGCGGGGGTGGACCAGAACGGCAACAAGCTGTTCCAGGCGCAATCCAACTTCCACCTGAAGCGCACCATCACCCCGGGCTTCTGGATCGCCGCCATCATCCTCCTGTTGGTCTACGTGGTCATCGCCGCGGAATGGATGCACCGCACCTTGGCGGCCCTGTTGGGGGCGGCCCTGGTCCTGTTCATCACTTACACCGCCGGGACCTTTGATAAGAACTTCTTCATCCTGTCCTTTGAAGACGCCATCGCCGCCATCGACATGAACGTCATCTTTCTGCTCATGGGCATGATGATCATCGTCGGAGTGCTGAAAAAGACGGGCATGTTCCAGTGGCTGGCCTTTAAGTCCTACGCCCTGGCCAAGGGGAACGTCTTCGTCCTGGCCGCCATCCTGATGGTGGTCACCGCAATGTGTTCGGCCTTCCTGGACAACGTCACCACCATGCTCCTCATGATTCCCGTGACCATCGAGATTGCGGTGACTCTGAAGGTCAACCCCATCGCCTTCCTCATCCCCGAGGTCTTTGCCAGCAACGTCGGCGGCACCGCCACCCTCATCGGCGACCCTCCCAACATCATCATCGGCTCCTATGCCAACCTGACCTTCGCCGATTTCGTGGTCAACCTGACCATTATCTGCGCCATCGCCCTGGTGGTGACGGTGGTCTTCTATGTCTACTGGCATAAAAAGGACTACCTGAAGGCCGATGTCAAAGATGTGGGCCGCACCATCGAATATCTGAAAGAGGAATACCGCATCACCGACGCCAAACTGACGATCATGGGCCTGGCCATCCTGGCCTTCACCATCTTCCTGTTCATTATCCACGGGGTCTTGCACATGGAGCCCAGTATCGCCGCCCTGATCGGGGCCATGATCCTGCTGGCCATCTCCCGGGTGGACATCGTGGAAATGCTGGAGCACGAAGTGGAGTGGCCCACCCTGGTCTTCTTCATCGCCCTGTTCATGGTCATCGCCGGGGCCGAGGAGACGGGGCTCATCCAGATCATCGCCGAATGGGTGCGGGATATGTCGGCCGGCAACCTGACGGTGGCCACGGTGATGGTCCTGTGGGTCAGCGCCATTGCCAGCGCCTTTATCGACAATATCCCCTTCACCGCCACCATGCTCCCCATCGTGGCCTTCCTGAACACCAGCATCCCGGGGGCCGAAAGCGGTATCCTGTGGTGGAGCCTCGCCCTGGGGGCCTGCCTGGGCGGCAACGGCACCATGATCGGGGCGTCGGCCAACGTGGTCACCGTGGGCCTGGCGGAGAAGGCCGGCTACCATATCTCCTTCATGCAGTACATGAAGGCCTGTTGGTGGCCCATGATCATCACCATAGTGCTGTGCAACGTCTACCTGCTGCTGTTCACCTTCGTCCGGCCACTCGCCATGAGCCGCTAACCCACCGCATCAAGAACGAAAAAGCCAACGCCGGGGGCTTTGCCCGCGGCGTTGGCTTGTACTCATCCGGGATTGGGGAGGGGCAGGGGGCCGCGCCCCCTGGCCTTCTCCCCCACGTCACCCCTCTCCCTAATGCTTGAACGCCCGCTGGCCGGTGAAGACCATGGTGGCCGGCGGTTGGGCCTCGTTGCAGGCCTGGATGGACTCGAAGTCCCGGAGCGACCCCCCCGGATGGGCAATGGCCGTAATCCCCTGGCGCAGGGCCACATCCACCCCATCCCGGAAGGGGAAGAAGGCGTCGGAGATCATGGCCGCCCCGATGAGCCCCCCCTTGTCCGTCTGGGTCTGGGCGTCGATCTCCTCCTTGAGCTTCGGCGAGCTCTTCCCCTGCTCGATCTCCAACTCCAGGTCCTTGTAAGGCCGTCCCAGCTTCCGGAAGCACAGGGCGTCGGCGTACTTGGTGTAGGCCTTGTAAATGGCGATCTCCGCCACCCCGACGCGGTCCTGTTCCCCGGTGCCGATCCCCACCGTCACCCCGTTTTTGACGTAGAGCACCGAATTGGATGTCACCCCCTGCTCCACCTGCCAGCCGAACAGCAGGTCTTCCAGCTCCGCCGCCGTGGCTGGCCGGGTGCGGTATTCCTGCCCCTGGTGGGTGGCCACGGCGGGCTTGAAATCGCTCGTCTCCAGGATGGCGTTCGAGGGCGACTGCTGCACGATGAGCCCGCCGTCGTTGAGGCTCTTGAAATCCACGAAGCGCATCCGGGTCAGCGCCGTCAGGCGGTCGAACCGGGGCACCCGAATGATGCGCAGGTCCTTCTTCCTGGTCAGGATCTCCACCGCCCCCTCGTCAAACTCCGGCGCCGCCAGCACCTCCAGGTAGTTCTGGACCACCAGCTCCGCCGTGGCCCGGTCCAGGGCCCGGTTGAAGACCGCCGCCCCCCCGAAGGCGGCGATGCGGTCGGCCATGTTGGCCTTGTCATAGGCTTCGGTCAGGGAATCCCCGTAGGCCACGCCGCAGGGGTTGTTATGCTTGACGATGACCACCGCCGGTTTCTTGGGCAGGAATTTGATGATATTCAGGGCGTTGTCGATGTCGGTGAGATTGGTCTTGCCCGGGTGCTTGCCCGCCTGGATCATGGCCTCCTCGTCGATGGCGCTCACCATTCCCATGCCGGGCTCGAGGAAATGGCACTCTCCCAGGCTCAGGTGGCCCTTCACCAACTCGTACAGGGCCGCCTCCTGCCCGGGGTTCTCCCCGTAGCGCAGGCCCTTTTCGATCAGTTCGCCGCTCTTCTCATCGGGCAGCTTCCAGGTGCGTTTGCGGTATTTTAGCTTGACGTCGCCGAATTTGATGGACAGCTTTTCGGGGAAGTGGTCCTCCATCACCGTGCGATACATCTTCTTGATATCGTTCATCTCCTGCTCCTTTGCTGGGTTTGCTTGGCCCCTGGGCCGACCGTCCTGCCACCCCGGAACCGGCCTGTCAGCATCGTATCGCGATGCGCCGTCGCGTGCAAGCCTGGATTCTCCTGAAACGTCATCGCCTCCCCGGAATTTTCTCCTATTTTATCGTTGGCCCCCAAAAATCTTGTCCTGCCTGACTTCCCCCCAGGTCAAGTTGATGCCGATGCCGCTCCCGGCCATTTTCCAGGAGCACATGGAGGCCCGTGTGGACAAGATGAGCGAGACCGTCAAGGCCGAAAAGGAAGAATGAGGCGGGAAAAAAGGCCCGGGGCGGCTTCGCCGCTCCGGGCCCCGGTTATGGTAGAGAAACGCCGCAGGTGTCCTTGTAATGCAGGAATACAATCAAAGGGAAGAGCCCGGGGAGTATAGCTCCCCTTCGAGCCCCCCTCCCTCCATAAAAATTATTCCTTCGGAATCCCCCCTGCCGGTTACGGCGTCGTGGGTTCCACCGCCAGGGACTTGTCGTCGAAGATGGTGATCCGGTAACCTCCCTTGCGGTCGGTATATTGCCAGTAGGTGCGGTTATACATCTTCTTCGTCTCCCAGGCCGGGATCCGGTGCTGCCGGGCGAACTTCTGGGCAAACTGGGGCGCGGTGAGCTTCCCGGCCTTGAACAGCACGTTCACCAGATCGGGCCCCAACTTGTACTTGTACACCCGGCCGTCGCTCCCGGCCATGAAGTTCCCCACCGTCCCCCCGGCCCCCGGCCGCATGATCTCGTAGGAATCGGGCTCAAGCCCCCGCCGGGAAGAAAAGATGGGGATCTCCTGGCCGTCCCGGATGATGGTATATTCGTCGTTGAAGGTCTGGGGCTGTCCCTGGAAGTGCTCCACAATCTTGAGCACCTCGGCGATTCTCATCCCCATAAAGGGATAGGGATATTGAAGCATGGCGGTCTGCGCCCCCGCCCCGACCGGCACCAGGAGCACCCCCGTTAAAACCAGCCGGCGCACCGCCCGCACCAGACGGACCGACAGTCCATCAGTTTTACTCTTATCTTGCCTCTCCATTGTCGCCACCTGAGAATCTTTTCGGCACTACGCCCCCCCAACATAAATCACCCTCCTCATCCCCCGATTGACAGGCGGTATTGGCTTACCGCCCACCTCTCCCGGCTTACGGCTCACCTAAATCCCCTCCCTTTCTTCCGCCGGTTGACAGCATCCTAACTTGCCTATATCTTAAAAGGCATATTGCGGGAGATTAATGCTTCATCACCTCCCGCATCGGTCTGAGGAGAGCCAGGGTTGCCAAGGCCCCGACCCCTCCCCGCCACCTTATCTGCCAAGGGAGCGCCTTGCCACTGTGATCGACACCCTGGCCCGGGAGATCACCTACCTCCGGATCTCCATCACCGACCGCTGCAACCTCCGCTGCTTCTACTGCGCCCCGGTGCAAGAGATGGTCAAGGTCACCCATGCCGACATCCTGCGCTACGAGGAATTCCTGCATCTGGCGGAGATCGCCGTCTCCCTGGGGATGCGCAAGCTCCGGGTCACCGGCGGCGAGCCCCTCATCCGCAAGGGGGTGGCCGACTTTGTCGCCGCCCTGCACCGCCTTCCCGGGGTGGCCGAAGTCTGCCTGACCACCAACGGCATCCTTCTGGCCGAACAGGCCCCCGCCCTCTGGTCCGCCGGCCTGCGCCGCCTCAACATCAGCCTTGATTCCCTCAATCCCGACCGCTACCGCCGCCTCACCGGCGGGGGAGATTATCACCGGGTCTGGGAGGGCATCCACGCCGCCGCCGACCAGGGCTTCCATCCCCTCAAGCTCAACTGCGTCATCCTCCGGGGGGTCAACGACGACGAACTCCTGGACTTCGCCCGTCTCTCCCGGGAGCATCCCTACCATATCCGCTTCATCGAGTTCATGCCCCTGGGGTCTGCCAGCCCCTGGCGCCGGGACTACTTCCTCCCCAGCGCCGAGATCCTGGCCCGCCTGGCCCCACTGGGTCCCCTGGAGGAGCTGCCCCCCGATCCCGCCGCTGGCCCGGCCCGGCGCTTTCGATTCCCCGGCGCCCCCGGCGAAATCGGGTTCATCAGTCCCCTGAGCCAGCATTTCTGCGGTACCTGCAACCGCCTGCGCCTCACCGCCGACGGCCGCCTCCGGCCCTGCCTCCTCGACCGCCGAGAGATCGATCTCAAGGGGGCTCTGCGCCGGGGCGCCTCCCGGCAGGAACTGGTTGCCCTCTTCCAGGAGGCGGCCCGGGCCAAACCCGTCTGCCACCCCGCCGCGGTCCAGGACCTGGCTGCCGGCCCTCGCCCCATGATGGGCATCGGTGGCTAGACCCGCCGCGAATCCGCTTGCAAATCCCCGGGTGAGTGTTTACCCTATCACGTATGAACAAGACCCGGAGGGCTGTCAAGGCTGAGCCCCCGGAAAACAACGCGCCCGTACACAGGAGATCAGCATGGATCGCCGTCAATTCCTGCAACAGGTCGCCGCCCTCAGCGTCGTCTATGGCGTCGGCCATGTCTTCACCTTCCCCCGGGAGCTCCTGGCCATGAGCCAGGGGAAACCCGAACCGGTCCTGGGCCGGGCCACCAGCAGCGACTACGCCAAGAACGTCGTGGACGCCATCGACCAGATCGGCGGCATCAAGAAATTCGTCAAGACCGGGGAGACCGTGGTGGTCAAACCCAACATGGCTTGGGACCGCCCCCCGGAAATGGCCGCCAACACCCACCCCCTCGTCGTCCGCCGCCTCGTCGAACTGTGTCTGGAGGCCGGCGCCAAGCAGGTCAAGGTCCTGGACCGCACCTGCCATGACGCCCGCCGGGCCTACGCCAACAGCGGCATCCAGGCCGCCGTGGAAGGCCTCAAGGACTCCCGGGCGGTGGTGGAGTTTGTGGATGAGCGCCGCTTCGTGGAGATGGACATCCCCGGAGCCAAGGCCCTCAAACGCTGGAGCTTCTACAAGGACATCCTCGAGGCCGACCGCTTCATCAATGTGCCCATTGCCAAGCACCATTCCGAATCCCGCCTCACCCTGGCCATGAAGAACATGATGGGGGCCATCGGCGGCTGGCGGGGCCGCTGCCATGTGGGCCTGCACCAGAACATCGCCGACATGAACCTGGTGCTGCGGGCCGACCTCACCGTGCTCGACGCCACCCGCCTTCTCACCCAGGGCGGCCCGGCTGGCGGCAAACTCGAATACGTGAAGGTCAGGAACCAGGTCATCGCCGGCACCGACCCGGTGGCCATCGACTCCTACGGCGCCACCCTCTTCGATCTGGCCCCCTCGGACCTGGGCTACATCGTCAAGGCCCATGAACTGGGGCTGGGGGAGATGGACCTGGCCAAAATCAAGCTCCTCGGCTCCTAACCCGCGGCCCGACGGCCACCCCGGGGTAAGGCTTTTTTGGGAAGATGACTGGGTTGGGGGCAGGGGCCGACGGCCCCTGCCCCCAACCCAATAAAAGTTAGGGACCTGCGTCCCCATAAAAATCAACAAGCTAAATCGAAATCCCATGCCCACTGATACCTCGGGAACCTCCGCCCCCTCTGCGGGGAGCTACGTGTGGCTGCGACGCGGCGTCCAGATCTTCTTTCTGGCCCTCTTCCTCCTGCTCTTCCTCAAGACCGAATACGCCGGTCAGGAGAAACTCGCTTGGCCCGTGGACCTCTTCTTCCGCTTCGATCCCCTGATTCTGGCGGTGAACCTGGCCACCGGCAGCCCCCTGGTGACCGCCCTGTTCTGGTCGCTGGCCTTCGTGGTCCTCACCCTGGTCTTGGGACGCTTCTTCTGCGGCTGGGTCTGCCCCCTGGGCACCACCCTGGATGTTTGCCGCCGCACCTTCTTCACCCCCCGACCCGACCGCGGCCTGGCCGCCCGCTGGCGCCGCGGCAAGTACTACATCCTGGTCTTCATCCTGGCCGCCGCCGTCTTCCGGGTCAATCTGGCCGGGCTTCTGGACCCCCTGTCGCTTCTGCACCGCACCCTGGCCCTCACCCTCTACCCGGGCCTCAGTCGCGGCCTGGAGTCCCTCTTTGCCCAGTTCTACCAGTGGGGCGAGCCCCTGACCCACGTCAGCGAGCCCCTCTATAAAGTCCTCAAGGCCACCATCCTCCCCTTCCAGCCCCTGGTCTTCCTGCTGCCTTGGTTCACCCTGGTTATCTTTGTCACCCTGGTGCTCCTGGAACGGCTGGACCGCCGCTTCTGGTGCCGGGCCCTGTGCCCCCTGGGGGCCCTCTACGGCCTGGCGGCCCGCTTCGCCCGCCTCCGCCGTCGGCCGGCCAAACTCTGCCCCGACTGCGGTAATTGCGCCGACCTGTGCAAGATGGGCGCGGTGCCCGCCGGCGACGACGCCCGCCATCGCCCCGACGAATGCCAGCTCTGCCTCCGCTGCCTGGAGACCTGCCCCGAAAATCGGGTCAGCTTCCGGTTTAAAGACGCCCCCGTGCCCCGCCCCCCCCTCGACCTGGGCCGCCGCCAGGTGGTCACCACCCTGGCCCTGGGCGTGGCCGCCGCCCCCTTGCTGCGCCTGGGCTCCCTGGCCCCGCCCCCGGATGAATACCTCCTGCGGCCCCCGGGGACTGGCAAGGAGTCCGAGTTCCTGGCCAAATGCGTCCGCTGCGGCCTGTGCTTCAATGTCTGCCCCACCGGCGCCCTGCAGCCCACCTGGTGGCAGGCCGGCCTCGAAGGCCTCTATACCGCCCGGCTGGTGCCCCGCCTGGGCTACTGCGAGTACGGATGCAACCTCTGCTCCCAGGTCTGCCCCACCGGCGCCATTCCCCCCATGCCCCTGGAGGTCAAACAGGCCGCCAAAATGGGCACCGCCTTCATCGACCGCTCCCGCTGCATCCCGTTCTCCGAGGGCATCGACTGCATGGTTTGCGAAGAGCACTGCCCGGTGGCCCCCAAGGCCATCACCTTCTTCTCCAGCCAGGTCTGGGACGCCACGGGGAAACCGGTCACCGTCAACCTGCCGGTGGTCTCCGAAGACCGCTGCATCGGCTGCGGCATCTGCGAAAACAAATGCCCGGTGGGCGGCCACGCCGCCATCCGGGTCAAACGCTCCCTGCGCATGGAGGTGTGAGATTTGCGGGGGATGGCCAGGGAGCTATGCTCCCTGCCCTCCCCCGCACCCCCTCCCCACAATCTTATCCCATGAAACGTCACTATCCGGAGCAGCCTGTGGTCGGGGTAGGGGCCGTCATCTTCAAGGCTGACGCGGTCCTGTTGGTACGTCGTGGTCAGGAGCCCGCCCTGGGGCAGTGGACCCTGCCCGGCGGCGCCGTCGAGGTGGGGGAGACCCTGACCGAGGCCCTGCTCCGGGAGTTGGCCGAGGAAACAGGCCTCATGGTGGACGTTTTAGGGGTGAGTGCGGTCTTCGAGCGCATCTTCCGGGATGAGGCCGGGGCCGTGGCCTATCATTACGTCCTGGTGGACTTCCTTTGCCGCTGGCTCTCCGGCGAGCCCCGGGCCTCTTCCGACATCACCGCCGCCCGGTTCGTTGCCCCGGGTCATCTGGCCGACTACAACCTGGTGGCCCACACTGCCGCCGTCATTGCCCGCGCCCGGGAACAACTCCATACCGGCTCCGCTCTCCCCCTGTTGGGGAGCGACTGATTCCCTGCCCTGACTTGATAGGGAGATCGACCTCTTACCATCGGGATGCCACGTCGCTATGATCGCGATCTTCGCGATATTTCTGGAGTTCTTCCCCGACATCGCCAGGATGCGCGGTGGGATCTGCCAAGGGCCAACACACTTTGTGGATCGCGTCGAGAAACGTTATGGGGCAGTACGTTCCGCTGTTGTCACAGAGGAAAATATTAGTCCCGCCCGCTGCTTTTTTGGGCGCCGGGCAAAAGAGAAACATGCGATGCTTCAAAAAAACGAAGGGAGGAAACATTGCTGCATTTCCTCCCTCATCCCCCGGCCCTGGGGGGCTGATTTTAATGGCGTAGGAAGGGGTTCCCGACTCCTTCCCACGCCTTCCAGCTTCATCAACCAAACTTCTGGTGGTTTGCTGCCCATGGCCGGGGCAAACTTCTCCCGCCCCTTGCTCAGGCGGACCGGAGAAACTCCTTAACCAGGCGGTCCCATCCCAATTCGGGGCATTGACTGTAGACGTCGTCAATGAGCGCCCCACCGGCCTGGAGAGTGGCACCCACCGAAGGTTCCAGCATCGCCAGGAGTCGCGCGGTCTCCTCTTCTATCCAGGTGGCGCAGCCTTCGCCGGAGAAGAGATTACCCAGGTCCGGCTTAAGATTGGTGGGGGCGACGAGCATCATCCAGCCCTCGCCGTAGGGATCGTCATGGGTCAGTCCAGGTCGCTTCTGGACCTGGGGATTCACCTCTTCAATGACCCCGGCTACCGGGGCCAGAACGCCGGCCTGGCCACCCTGGCGGAAGAGCGCCAGGGCCGTCTTATCACGGCGAATTTCGGCGCCGATGACCGGCAGCTTGATGTCATCGCTGGAGCCCAGGACCTTCTGGGAAAAGTCATCCATGCCGATGCGCACCCGGCCGCCGCTCTCCACGGCCACCCAGGTATGTCCCTGGTGGAGGTAGCGGGAAGTCGGCACCTTGATCCCGAAGACTTCCTCCAGTTGCTCCACCAACTTTTCCAGGTTAACGGCCAGCCCTTCATAGGACTGGAAGGTGCCACCGGGGACCGGACCCCCCTGGAGGAGCAGGTCAAGGGCGTTCTTCAAGAACTGCCGGGGCAGGAAGGCCGTGCCCGGCCGGACCCGTTTGGTAACCATGGCGGTGGCAGTGACGACGCCCTCCCGGCCGGTGGTCCGGAACTGTTCTCCTGATCGGATGCCCAGATTCCGGGCGTCTTCCGCACTAATTTCGATGAGCACCTCCGGCTGCTCCTGGTACTCAAAGGTATAGGAATATGTCCGTGGTACAGTACGATGCTCTTTAAAAGCAGTCCCGGTGGCCAGCCAGACCGGATAGGAATCGTCCGTGGCGGCGGTCAGGCGGCGCAGGTTGGCCATCAGTTCATCCACGGCGTCGATCAAATCTCCGGGGGCGTTGGCGGCCAGGGAATGAAAGAGGAGGCGGCCGGGGTCAATACCGGCTTCCGCCAACAGCTCCTGCGCCTGTTCCACCCCCCACTCGGCGCACAGGTTGCCGTGGGTTGATTTGCAGTTGTCCTGGGGGCAGGAGAGGACCAGAACCCCGTCAGCCCCTGAGGTAAAGGCCCGCAGTAAATAATCGGGGTCAACCTTGCCGGCACAGGGCACTTTGATGGGGGTGAAGCCCACGGGCAGGGAGGCGGAATGCAGTTTCACGGCGCTTTGATAGGCCTCCCAGGCGGAATTGCGGCACATATAGGCCACTATCCGGGGGCTTACTTGGGGGTCTAAGACCTCCAGCTGCGCCGCCATTTGATCGTCGCTAAAATTTTGGACCTGAATGGCGTCATTGGGGCACTGGCTGGCGCAAATGCCACAGCCCTGGCAGGCCAGCTCATTGATAATGGCCCGGTTATCCCAGGTGATGGCGCCGTGCGGGCAAAAACGGTAGCAGGTCAGGCAGAACACGCACTTGCCCCGGTCCACGACGGCGCGCCCCTGGGGCGCGACGGCTTGGCCCTGGCCCAAAAGGCCCTGAATCTCATTGATGACAGCGTTAACGTCGGTGTCGGTCCCTTCCTGGTCCATGATTCCCCGGCCCGGCCCCGCCACATAAATGCCCCGCCGGGGGGTGGCCACCGGGGTATGATGGACATTGCCGGTCTGGAGAAAGCCTCCGGCGCCCAGAGGCAGGCGCAGCAGTTCTGCCAACCCGGCGTTCTCCCGGGCGGCCCGGCATTGTTCATCGTAAACCACCAGATTAGCCTTCAGAGCCAGATTCTCGCGTATGCTCGGCTCCAGGAATTCCACCCGCAACCCCTCGTCCACAACGCTGACGCTGGGGCAGTCATGCAGTTTGATGACCACCAGGCCGGCTCCCTGGCCAACTTGAACCTCCCGCTGCAGATCCGGGCCCGCCAGCTTGGTATTGCCCACCAAGAGATAAACATTGCTGCCGGCCGTCAGCAGGCGGGATGATGCCCTCAGGGTCCGCTCCAGGGCCAAAGGATGGCTCTCCCCGGCCAGCCCCAGCAGGATAACGACAGTTTCTGGCAACTCTGTTTCGGAGGTCCCGGCCAGCAGCGCTTCCAGCCGGCTCAGGGAGACCGCTCCGGGATGGTCGGAAACCCCGTAACACCGGGGATCGTCTTGCAGGTACAACTCAGGGGCGAGAATCACCGCACCCACCCGCTCGGTCAGGCATCCCTTCGGGGTATCCAGACGCACGGTGAAATTGCCGGTAACACCCTCGAAATTTTTCATGCAGGCGGCATAAACTTTCTTGATCAGTCGATGTTCCTGGACCTGATGGATCAGCTGATCCGGAGAGTCTGATGCAGCCGCCTCCCCGGAATACTCCCAGGGTATGGGTTTAAACTCCGGGTTGGGGCTCGCCAGGATCACCGGATAGCCTGATTCTGCCAAATCCCGGGCGGCTTTCAGGGCGGCAAAGGAATCGCCCCAAACCAGGATGTGACGGCTGACGGGAATTTCCTGCAAGACAATGGGCCTGGCCAGGCTGGCTTGCGAGGCAGCCTGACGGATCATTTCCAACCCCTTGGCAGTCCGACCGCTCTGTTCCGGGTGTTCCAGGGCGGCGGTCAGATCCACCGGCAGGAGATATTCCGGATTCAACCCCAGCTCTCCCCGCAACAGGCGGGCCACCCCGGCCCCCCGATATTCCGGGTCTTTGGCCACCAGGAGCACCGGATTTTGCTCCTCGCCCAGGAAGGTGCGCACCTGCTCCTCTTGCTCGGCAGTCGGCCGGGTTGGGTCCATGGGCAAGACCCGGCAATTCGGCAGGCTCGCCACGGCCTGGGAAAAATCTTGGGAATCGATTCCGGCACCGGCCAACTCCGGGCCGGACATGAGCAAAATATTGAGCGGTTTTAACGAATCGGATAGCGCCATACTTTTACCTCCTGAATCAGTAAGGTTCATCAGTGCAAACCCAGATTTGTTTGACTACCTCACTGAAGCAAATGTTATGCCAGTTGTTCATTGATTTTGATATTAGCAAGTTATCCATCTTGGATCGAAACACCTGCTGGTCCGATTCGCCGGAAAATACAACAACAATTAAGTGGTTCCTCTAATTCATTAAGATCATTATGTAATTGGGTGTATAATAAGTATACAGCGTCTTGCTTGGTGCCTAATTTTCTTACCGGTAATCAAGGTGTTATTGATGGTGGCCGTAGTATTACGTTGGTAAAGGGCTTTTCCAGATAGCCGGGGGTACCTACTTCAGGGCGTCGACCACCGATGTCACCGTGGAATAACCGGTTTAGGGTCGCGGCTGTCTCACGGCTGTGATGGCTTCCCTGCCGTCAATAGCCCCAAGAAGTTGGTTGACCACCATCAGGTCACAGGATTTCCGGTTTTGGCCTCCAGATATTGGCGCACCTGCCGGACCGATTGGGTCGCCTGGGCGATGCATTCCAGGATGCCTTGGGGACCGGTGGCGGTCCCGGCCAGGAAAACCCCCGGGGCTTTGGCCTGGATGTCCTCCTGCCCGTCTTTCAAGAAGCCGTCGGGATCCAATTTCAGGTGCAGCATTTCCGCCAGCTTGGCATTATCCGGGCCCGGGGCGATACCCACCGCCAGGACCAGGAGATCCACCACCCGGAAGAGTCCCTGGCCGCTGGCCTCGTCCAAGAAGCGCAGCCTTAAGCTTCCGTCGGCCGTGGCGGTTAGATCTCCGGGAAGGGCTCGGATCAACTCAATTTCCCGCCTGACGGCCGCCTCGAACTCCTGGGGATCAGGCCCGACGTTCTGCAGATCCATGTAAAAGGTGGTCACCCGGACCTCCGGCCAACGGTGCCGGACCAGTCGGGCCAGACGCAGTCCATAGGCGCAGCAGACCCGGGAGCAATACGGATGCTCCTGGTCCCGGCTGCCCACGCACTGGATGAAGGCCAGATGCCGCACCGGCCGGCCGTCGCTGGGCCTGACCAGCAGCCCGCCCTCCCGCGTCATTTCCTCCAACTCCCAGCCGGTGATGATATTGGGCAAAGAATAATCAGTATAATCCCCCCGGGCGGGAGGCGGCGCCGGTTTATAGCCGGTGGCCACGATGAGGCTCTGGGTCTCCAGTTGGGTCTGGGTCTCGGGCCGGGTCAGGTCGATGGCCTGGGTGGGACAGATATCCTGGCAGCGGTGGCAGGAGCCGTCTTTAAAATGGAGACAGACGGCTGGATTCACTGCGAAGCGAGGATGGTTTTCGGCCGAGGCGGCGCTCATCATGGCTCCCGGGACCGGACACTCCTCCAGGCAGAGGCCACAGTTGGTGCAGAGCTGAGGATCGATAACCTGGGGCTGCGACTTCAGGGTCAAGCGCAGCAGACCATTCTCAGACCGGCTGTCCACCAGCTCCGTGTGGGGGTAAAAGGTGAGACCCGGCGCCGCCCACAGGTCTCGCAAACCCTGTTCGACCCGGCAGGCGCCGCATTTCTGGCAGACATCGGTGGCCTTGCAGCCGAAGCTGGCGGCCAGACCGCCGAAGAAGGGGCTTTTCTCCACCAGGACCGCTGGGAGCCCCGCCCTGCTTAACTCCAAGGCCGCGGTAATCCCGGCGATACCGCCGCCCAGGACCACCACCGGAGTAACTTTATCGTTTCTCATGGGAGTTCCCTATTCTTCTCAGACACCCGCCTGCTCCAGGATAAGGGCCATCAGGTCGCCCCGGCCCCGGGCCTTCACATAGACACCGTCGGCCAGGTTTTGCGCTTTGATCTCCTTGAGCAGACGACCGGCCAGGACGGCTCCCTTCTTCAGAACTTCTTCGGGATCAGCGTCGCTTAATTCCTGAATGATCTGCGGAGGCAGGGAATAAACCTTACGGAGCTGGCCTTGGGCCGCCTGCTCCACCTCGGAAGCCTTGGAGACCTTGACACAGGCCAGGACTTTTACGCTCTGGGCACCAAGTAATTGCTTGAATTGGCTGAGCTTCTTCAGGTCAAAGACGGGGGCCGTGATAAAAAAATCCACACCCGCCTCCAGCTTTTTCTTCGCCTTTAGCAGCTGGGGAGCCACCGGGTCGGCCTCCGGGATCAGGACTGCACCCAGACAGAATTGCGGTGATCCGGTCAGGGGCAGACCGGCGCTGTCGTGACCCGCCATCAGTCCCCGGGCGATTTGCAGGAGTTGCACCGAGTCGGCGTCATAGACGGGCTTGGCGTCGGGATGGTCCCCCAGGCTGACGAAATCGCCGCTCATCGCGGTGATGTTTTCCAGGCCCAGGGCGCCGGCGCCCAGCAAATCACTCTCCAGGGCCAGACGGTTGCGATCCCGGCACGTCATGAACACCAAAGGTTCTCCCCCGGCCTCTTTTACCACCCTGGCCGCAGCCAAGGCTGAGAGCTTCATCTTGGCATGCTCGCTGTCCGGAATCCCAAAGGCGGTAACCTTCCCATTCAGCGATTTCAGCGGCGCCAGCATCCCCTCCAGGTCAATCCCCTTGGGAGTTTTCAATTCCATGACAATGGGGAACCGGCCGCCCTCCAAAGCTTCCTTGAGTTTACTCATGAGCGAAGTATCTCCTCTTATAAGCCGGGTGGATGACTGTGGCCGGGGTGTTGCTCCGCCCGTTGGGATGGAGTGGCAGGATCGTATCGATCTGCTCCAGCCTACCCTGCTGTTCCAGCCTGGCATAAATCTCGCACCAGGCGCAGGCCCGGTCCGGATTAACCTCGCATTTGCCCTGGATGTTGCCGCCGCAGGGGCCGTTCAGCAACCCTTTGGGACACATGGTTTGCGGGCAAATCCCGCCGGTCACCCCCAAGTAGCATTGGTGGCAGGCCCGGCAGCGCTCGGTGTAAAATCCCGCCTCTTCGTTGACCCCGATGAAGGTGGTGTTGAGGGCCGGAATGACCGGTTTCATCCCGGGCAGCGCGGCTAGAAATTGCACCCCCGCCCCGCACGCCGTCGAGATGACCACGTCGTAGTCGGCCACCGCGTCGCCCAGGGGTTGGATGAACTCCCGGTCGCACTGGCGTTCCACTGTCATCTCGCCGATGGTCGGGTGCTTGCCCTCCTGTCCCCAGGCAAGCTTCAGTTGTGAGGCCAACAGCCCCACCTCTTTTTCCCCGCCCACCAGGCACACCGCCACACAGGTGCCGCACCCGGCAATGAGGATCTTCTCATAGGGTGCCACCGCCGCTTTGATCTCCGCAAAGGGCTTTCGTTCCGCGATAATCATATTCGCACCGCCAGTTCTTGTTCTTCCGAAGCCATTGACCCCGGTTTCCAGTTTGGGTTCAGGGGACTGGGTCCCAGCCGGTTGATTCTCTCCACCATTTCATTCACTGCTTCCACCCACTTGGGGGCGTCCGAGGCCGCCACTTCGTACATGACCAGGCGTTCCGAGCCCAGACCGCATTCATCCAGCAGGTGTTGGACAAATTCCACCCGTTCGCGAGCCCGGAGATTTCCTTCCAGGAAATGGCAGGTCCCGGCCTCGCAGCCGCTCACCATGATGCCATCGGCCCCGGCCTCAAAGCCCTTCAAAATATGAAGGACGTCAATCCGGCCGGTGCACAGGTACTTGACGATCCGCACGTTGGCGGGGTACTGCATCCGGGCCGACCCCGCCATATCCGCAGCCGTGTAGGTGCAGTAGGTGCACAACAGGGCCAAAATCTTAGGGGTAAATTCCATCACGTCTCCTCTAAACCTGGCACGTCAGGTGACCGTAGGCCGAGGCTCGCAGAGGGCGCTAATTTTGGCGAGGAATTGCTCATCCAGATTAGGCCTTACCCAAATGGCCTTCAGGTTTGCACGGCCAGTTCTTGTTCTTCCGGGACCACTGACTCCGGTCTCCACTCCCGATTCAGAGGGCTGGGCCCCAGAGCTTTAACTTTTTCCGTCATTTCCTTCACCGCGGCTACCCATTTGGGGGCGTCGGAGGCGGCGATCTCATACATGGCCAGGCGGTCTGCACCTAAGCCGCATTCTTCCAAGAGGTGCTGAGCATATTCCACACGTTCATGAGCTCTGAGATTTCCTTCCAGGAAATGGCAGGTCCCGGATTCTCAGCCGCCCACGAAGATGGCATCAGCGCCGGCCTCAAACCCCTTTAAAATATGGATAATGTCAATCCGGCCGGTGCACAGGTACTTGACGATGCGCACGTTGGCCGGGTACTGCATCCGGGCCGACCCCGCCATATCCGCGGCCGTGTAGGTGCAGTAGGTGCACAACAAGGCCAAAATCTTTGGTGAAAATTCCATCTCGTCTCCTCAACTGCTGGCGCTTTCGCCGATCATGTGCCAGGGCAAGCCGATGGCGCCGATTTTGGCAATGAACTGCTCGTCCAGGTTGTGGTTCACCGTAATGGCCTTCCGGGGGCAGGCGCTGGCACAGTTGCCGCAGCCCTGACAGGCCGCCGGGTCAATGACCACCACTCCTTCGCTTTCATCCATCCGGGGAACCCCGTAGGGGCAGGTGCGCACGCAGGTCAGGCAGGCGACGCACTGCAGGGGGTTCACCTGGGCCACGGACCCGGCCACATACATCTCTTTCTGAGACAGAATCCCCAGGGCCCGGCCCGCCGCCCCCCGGGCCTGGGCCAGGCTCTCGTCCAGGAACTTGGGACTGTGCGCCAGGCCGCACAGAAAGACGCCGCTGGAGGCGAAATCCAGGGGCCGTAGTTTCAGATGGGCCTCCATGAAGAAACCGTCGGCGTCAAAGGGCAACTTAAAGACCTTGGCAATTTCCCGACTCGCCGGGTGAGGCCGAATGGCCGCCGACAGGACCAGGTAATCAGCCTCCAGCGCCAGATCGGCCTGTAACGACTGGTCATAGACCGAGATCCGGAGGCCTCGGTCAGTCGGCACCACCTCCGGTTTACGCTCCGGGTCGAAGCGCACGAACTGCACCCCCAGGTCTCGGGCCTTCTTGTAGTAAATCTCCTTGAGGCCGTAGGTCCGGATATCCCGATAGAGAATGAAGACCTGGGCGGCGGGATTGAGTTCTTTGATGGTTATGGCGTTTTTGACGGCTTCGCTGCAGCAGGTGCGGCTGCAATACTGATACCCCGGCTCCCGGGAGCCGACGCATTGGATCATCACCACCCGGGGCACGGTCCCCAAGGCCTCGGGGCGCTCCGCCACCAGGTTCTCCATGTCCGTTTGGGTCAGGACCCGGGGATCCTTGCCATAAAGATATTCTTCCGGTTGATATTCCATCCCGCCGGTGGCAATCACCACCGCCCCGTATTCCACTTCCCGGCGGTCGTCGGGCGATTCCAGGGTGCTGTGGAATTTGCCGATATGGCCGGATACGTCCCGGACCTTGGTGTTGGGCAACCAGTCGATGTGGGGATGGGTTTCCACCCGGCGTATTAGTTCCTGCAGATAGGGCTGAATTTCATGGCCTTCCAGGGTGCGGCGCATCTGCCGGGCCAGGCTGCCGCCCAACCGGTCCCCCATCTCCGTCAGGTAGACCTGGAAACCGCTGTCGGCAATGGTCAAGGCCGCCGCCAGGCCGGCCAGACCGCCCCCCACCACCAGGGCCTTCTGACTCACCGGGAAGAGCAGGTCGTCCAGGGGTTTCAAAATCGCGGCCCGGGCCACCGACATCTGCACCAGTTCTTTGGCCTTCTCCGTGGCCAGTTCCGGCGAACCCTGATGGACCCAGGAATCCTGGTCCCGGATATTGGCCATCTCAAACAGATACTTGTTCAATCCGGCCTTCCGCAAATTTTCCTGGAACAAGGGCTCATGGGTGCGAGGGCTACAGGAGGCCACCACGACCCGATTGAGGTTTTCACGTTCGATCACCTCGCGCATGTTGTCCAAGGAATCCGTGGCGCAGGTGAAGGTGTAATGATCCGCGTAGACCACGTGGGGGAGGGTCCGGACATAGTCGGTCACCGCCGCCACGTCCACCACCGCTCCGATGTTGATGCCGCAGTGGCAGACAAAGACGCCGATCCGGGGCTCAACGCCGGTGACCTCCTGTTCCGGGGGATATTCCACCTTGGATAGCAGGGTGCCCCGGGCTTCGGCGAGCAGCGCCGCCGCCGCCCCGGCGGCCCCGGAAGCCTGGCCCACGGTCTCCGGGATATCTTTGGGAGACTGGAAGACGCCGCAGGTAAATACCCCCGGCTGTGAAGTGTGCACCTGCTCCAGGGGCGGGCTCACCACAAAACCCCAGCGGTCGGTGGCGATGTTGCAATGAGCCGCCAGTTCCTTGGTGGCCGGGTGGGGGATCAGGCCCACGGAGAGTACCACCAGATCAAAGACCTCGGTTTGCACCTGGCCGGAGTCGTCGACGTAGCTGAGCTCCAGATTTTTGGTTTGGGGGTCTTGGGCCACCCGGGACACCATGGCCCGGAGATAGCGAATCCCGTGATCGGTCTTGGCCCGCTCGCAGTATCGGTCAAAGCCCTTCCCCTGGGCCCGTAGGTCTATGTAAAAGATGGTGGAGGTAATATTGTGGTCGTGTTCCTGGGCGATAATGGCCTGCTTGGTGGCGTACATGCAGCAGACATAGGAACAATAATCCTGGCCGCAGGAGGCGTCCCGGGATCCCACGCACTGGATCCAGGCCACCTTGCGGGGCGGAACGCCGTCGCCGGGGCGTAGCACATGCCCGTCATACGGCCCGGTGGCGGACAGGAAGCGTTCGAATTGCAGCGAGGTCACCACATTGGGGTAGCGGCCCCAGCCATATTCGGGCTTCTGCCCGGCGTCGAAGGGCCGAAAACCCGGCGCCAGGATCATGGCCCCCACCTCGAGCTGCCGGGTCCGGGGCTGCATGGTGTGGTCAATGGCCCCGGCCTGGCAAGCGGTTACACACTGCATGCATTCGGAGCACCCCCCGCAATTGAGGCAGCGCTCCGCTTCGGCCATGGCCTCGGCTTCGGGGTAGCCCAGGTTGATTTCCTGAAAGCCCTTGACCCATTCCGCCTGAGGCAATTCCGGCATCGAGGCCCGGCGCTTTTTGGCGAGGCCGGCAGGGATTGGAGTCCAGTGGCCGGCTTCGGCGGGAATCGGACGCAGCGGCAGTTCCCGCCCGTCTTTCAGATCCTCACCCTTGAGGTAGCGGTCGATGGACACTGCGGCTTCCCGGCCGGCGGCCACCGCGGCAATGGCGATGTAGGGCCCGGAGACCACGTCGCCGCCGGCGAAGACCCCCTCCCGGCTGGTGGCCAGGGTCTCCGAATCCGTTTCGATCAGGCCCCGGGCGGTCAGTTTGATCCCGTCCGCCTCGGTGAGAAAGGTGAGGTTGGTCTTCTGGCCGATGGCCATGATCACCACCTCGGCGTCCCGGGTGGTGGTTTTATCTTCCCGGTAGGTGGGCGCGAAACGGCCCTGCTCATCGAAGACCCGCTCCACCGCCCTGAGTTCGAGGCCGCTGACCTGACCGTCTCGCGCCAGAATCTGCTTGACGCCCCAGCGGTGGATGATCTCGATACCCTCCTGCTCCGCCTCGGCCACTTCCCAGGGCGACGCCGGCATCTCTTCCCGGTTCTCGAGGCAGATGAGAGTGACCTTGCCACCCTGGCGCCGCGCCGTCCGGGCCACGTCCATGGCCACGTTGCCGCCGCCGATGACCGTCACTTTCTTACCCTGGAAATCGAAACTCTTACCGGAAGCCGCATCCTTGAGGTACTCGACGCCCCAGAGGACTCCCTGGGCCTCGGCCCCCGGCACCGGCAGGCGGATGGAATCCTGCGCCCCCACGCCCAGAAAAACCGCCCGGAAGCCGTCCTTGGTGAGCATCTCGTCGATGGTGTTGCCGGGGCCGCCGATGGGGGAGTTATAGCGAATCTCCACGCCCAGGCGCTGGATGTAATCCACTTCCCGTTGCAGGACTTCCCGGGGCAGGCGGTAGGCCGGAATGCCGTAGCGCAGCCACCCGCCGGCCTCCGCCGCGGCTTCAAAAATTGTCACCCGGTAGCCTTGGCGGGCCAGATGAAAGGCACAACTCAAACCGGAGGGCCCGGCCCCGATCACGGCCACTGACTCGGGCCGCGGTTCCACTTCGGGTACCGGCAGTTCCGTCCAATCCACCGCGTCGGCCACAAACCGCTTCAGGTTGCAGATGGCCACGGGGTCGTCCACTTCCTGGCGCCGGCAGTCGGTCTCACAAGGATGGGGGCAGATGCGGCCGATGGTGCCGGGAAGCGGCAACCTCTCCATGATCAGGGACAAGGCCTCGGGGAACTTTCCCGCCTTGACAAGCTGCACGTAGCCCTGGGCGCTCAGATTCGCCGGGCAGGCCCGCACGCAGGGGGCTCGGTCCAGCTTCTTGATGGCATAGGTGGCCGGAATCGCCTGGGGAAAATGCCGAAAGGCGGCATGACGCACGCCCAAACCTTCGTCGAAAGTCGACGGCAGTTCCACCGGGCACGCCTCTGAACACATTCCGCAAGCGTTACATTTGGACATATCAATGTAGCGGGGTTCCTGGCGCAGGGTGACGGTGACATGGCCCGCCTCACCCTCCACCCCGGCCACCTCCGACTGGGTGATGATCTCGATGTCCGGATGTCGGGCCACTTCGATGAGTTTAGGTGAGATCAGACAGGTGGAGCAGTCGTTGGTGGGAAAGGTCTTGTCCAACTGGGCCATGACCCCGCCGATGGAGATGTCTCTTTCCACCAGGTAGACTTTAAAACCCGCATTCGCTGCGTCCAGGGCGGCCTGCATGCCAGCGATGCCGCCCCCCACCACCATAATGGCGCCGATTTTGGTCTTGTCAGTAGTCATAGGCTTTTTTCGTCTGGAATTGGCGTTGGTATCCAGTCGGGAAAGTTTTGCCCGCCGTTTCATCACATCAATCCTTTTTTCCGCAGCAAAGGCCGGGGGTCCACTATATGGCGGGCCAGCCAGCTGGCCGCCTCTGGGTGTCCCAGAGCCAAGCCGATCAGCTCGGTAAAATAGATCACTGGTAAGTAATAATCCTTGCCTGCCTTTTTCGAGATGCGTCCCTGGGAGAGATCCAGGTTGGCCTGGCACATCTGGCAGGCCACCACGAAACACTCCGCTCCGGCCGCCAGGGCCCGGTCATAGAGACGGGTCACCAGGGTGTCGATGAGATCCGGCCGGGCCATCGCCAGGCCGGCGCCGCAGCAGTCCGTCTTATAGGACCAGTCGATCGGTTCGGCCTGCAACACCTGGAGCAGACGCTCAAAATCTTCAGGGTTTTCATAATCCGCCTTATCGGTAATTTCCGGGGGGCGGGACGCCAGGCAACCATAATAGCCCACCGCCTTCAGACCGGTGAGGGGCCGCACGAGCTTCTTTTTCAGAATGGACAGAAATGACTCTTGGGTGAGAAATTCGAGCAAATCCCAAATCTTGCCCCCATTTCTCCCACCGGCCGTTTGGGCCTCTGCCCGGTGGAGCTGATCTTTTTCGGCAGCCTTGAGCCGGTTGAAGCACAGGGCGCAGGGGACCACCAGGTCCCGTCCGGCTTCCCTGGCCAAGGCCAGGTTGCGGGCCGGAAGCTCCAAAGAGAGTTGATGGTTGATACTATGAGCCGCGCTGGCGCCACAGCAGTTCCAATCCTCCAGCTCCGCCAAATCCAGGTCCAGGAGGGGAGCGACGCCGGCGATGGAGGCGGCGTAATCCGCTGCGGTGCCTTCCAGGGAACAGCCCGGATAATAGGATACCTTCATGAGTGACTTAAGCCCCCGCGCGTCGAAAGATTTTGTTGATTTCATCCCGCCCCTTAAGAGCTGGCGGCCCAATTGGGCGTAAGCGGCCGCGTTTGAACAGGGCCCAGCCCAACTTGGCGTTTTCCCAGAGCTCTTTGAGATCCGGCCGACGTCGAAGCTTGAACAAGGTAAAGTTCCGCATCAACGCCATTTCCGGCAAGCGGCCGCCCGCCCGGCGCAGGCTATCCAGGAAGAAACGCTGGAAGGCCGCCACCTCTGGTTGGTCGACGGCTTTGCCCTGCCGGATCGCCTCTTCCTTCAGCCAGTCCATGACCCCGGCGATGTCGATGCCGTTGGGACAGCGAGTGGTGCAGGTGACACAGGAGGCGCAGACCCAGATGGTCCGGCAGCCCAGGAGCATGTCCGTCTGACCCAGGAGGGCCAGTCGGATGACCCGGTCCGGAAGCAGATCCATGGCAAAGGACAGGGGACAACCGGCGGAACATTTTTTACATTGAAAGCAAGCTGACAGAGGAATAGCGGCTTCTTTGCCCACCCGCTCCTGCAAGCCAAATGCAGGGACAAGCGGTTGGCTAATATTGATTTCCATAACGACAGGCTCCTGGTTATCGGTTTGCATCTACGCCTGGGTTAGACTCCAGGCATAAACTATAAAACTAGCTGGCTGGGGTGTGATGGCGATTCCCACAGGTCCCGCCAGATTTTTTCCTGTCCATTTGATTTGATCTGGCCGAATTTCTTCATATAAAAGCAAAAGCTACGCCAAATCCTAAATTGTCCTGATATCGAGATATTATCTAACATTGGTTCATATGTCTGGTAAGCTTTGGCCGGGAATTGTTTAAAAATACAACAAACGATTGTTCATTATTTCACAACATCCTGATATTATTCACATACCTAGTGTGGGATAATTAAACAGAAGCCTGAATTCTCCAGGTCGGGGGCGGGCTACACCTTGAAATCCGAAACCACAGCCGCCCTGGCGACCCAAACTTCATTGATGGCCGCTTTGAGCTCATCCTCGGTAAAGGGCTTTTGTAGATAATCTGAAGCCCCCAGCTTTAAGGCATCGATTGCGGAGGCCACCGTGGCATAACCAGTAATGACGATGACTCGAGTTTGGGGCCGCTGCTGTCTCACCTCTTTGATGACTTCCATGCCGTCGATATCCGGCAAACAGAGGTCCGCCAACACCAGGTCATACGTTTTCCGGCGGAACAACTCCAGCGCGCGCTTGCCGGTTTCGGCCCAATCCACCTCATATCCCGCCTCCCCGAGCACCAGTTTCAAACCTTTGGCCACATTGGTCTCATCTTCCATCAACAGAATTTTCGGCAGTGAATCCATCTGTGGCTCGGTTGTTGCTGACAAAGCTCACACTACCTCCCCTCTTTGAGAAATGAATTTACATGATGTCTTTCAGCAATCTTTGTGCCTGCCCCAGGACTGGGCCAGGATTGTATATTGACAGTAATAACAAATAGATAACAAACGGCCGGTTTCGGTGGCGTATATTATTTTATACATGGTCGCGGAGATGTGCGAAATATAATTAGTTAATTCAATTTGTTATGATCGTATAAATAGATATACGGGAAAATTGGCAAATCAGTTCCAAGTCCATGGCCTTGAGTTCCATACCCCCGCCGCGGCCCAGACCCTGATGATCAGAGCCATCCGGGAATAAACCCAAGACCATCCTCATGCAGTCCTGGACTTCCTAAGCCCCGTATTCTGAAGCCAAGATAACCCTCAACCTTAACGACCAGCCGGTGAGTACCCTAAAGGCTGCCTGAATCCGTCTTGATCTTTCGGGGACCATGCAATCTCCGTTCGTGCCGACAGGGTGATCTCCCTCGTTACACCGTATGCCATGACCTTCCAGTTATCTCCTCTGTTTTTGCAGACCCTTTTGTACGCCGACCGATTATGCCTCAGCAAGGCGGAAAAAGTTGCCCCCCGGAAAGGTCAAATTCTTCCGGAACAATCCTGTCGGATGTGACTCAACCCAAGCTTGGTCATCACCTGGCGAAAAAATTCCCTCCTGATGATGAAGAGCCTAGGCATATCTCTTCCGGGTATAGACTCCGACGGTCAGGCATCCGAGATGAGTGTTTAAAACTGCGGTGAAGTTGGTGGCACAGATGTTGAATCTGATTCTATTCAAATGCATTGCCAGGGGAGGGCGACGTGAGAAAGAGAAATAAAAAGACCCAAAATATTTCCCATGCCCAGATTACGCGGCTCACCGATTACATCTTGTCCCGCATGGGAGATGAGGGTTTGCTGCTGCGCCAGCGATTGGAACAATTTCTGGAGGACCGCGCCGTGCCAAAGCCGGCCGCCTGGGGGGGGATGGACGTCGGCAAGGATTGTCTCCACGTGGAATAATGAGGCCGCCACTGCTTCACCAGTTCCATGGGAGACGGCGGGACAGGGATGGGGGATTTTTCCTGCTGGGACTATCTTTCCATGAAGGTAAATATCTCCGTCAGGGAAAGGGCCGGGCAAAAGAAGCACACCGGGGATCGAATATAGGAAGGACGGGGAAGCGTCTTTCCTTCCCAGACAGTGGGGGACTTTGGCAGAGTCTTACGGGTTTTGTTTCTTATGGTACTCCCGGGCCCAGAATTTCAACTGCCGCCGGCGCAACAGATTCTTCAGGTCGGGGAATTGCCCGATGAGGACGTCAAACTTATCGCATTGTTCCAGTTCAGCACATTGGTAACAATGTTCCACGTGTCTCTCCCGGGCGCACTTCCGTATGGGACAATCCGCTAGGCCCCGACCGGCCTTACATCCCGGGCACTCGGTATGTTTGAGAAACCAATCCAGGCTCTTGCGAAATTGCTGGACGTCAAATTCAGGCTCGGCGGCGCAACAGTGGCTCCAATAGTTATCTCGGATCTGGTCGACGAATTCCTTCATCTGGATGACCGTCTCCAGGAAGTCGTGCCTGCCTAGGGGGCAGTCCTCACAAAGGCTGCAATAGCTATCCCGCATCATTTTTAACTCCTTTAACGATCAAGGGCTGCGGCAATTTGGACCGCCAGCTCCGCCTGGGTGACCCGGCTCATGTCAATGGCCTGAGCCGGACATTCTGCCGCACAGATGCCGCAGCCGCGGCACAGTTCCACCTGAATGAGGGGCGGGCCTGCCTTTGGCACCTGCACTGCACCAAAAGGGCAGACCTCAGCACAATGCAGACAGCGCCGGCACCTGGCTGGAGCGGTGGCGGCAAAGATTTCCCCGCTGGCCACCTGCTCCTGGAACAAAATTTCCGCCGCCCGGGATGCGGCGGCCAGGGCCTGGGAGACGGATTCCCCCATCGATTTGGGGTAGTGGGCCACCCCGCACAGGAAGACCCCCTCCACCACAGTATCTACCGGACGCAATTTCTGGTGGGCCTCCAGGACAAAGCCATCCTGAGTCAGGGGCACTCCCAGTATCCGGGCGACCTGAGGGGTCCCGGCCGCGGCTTCAACCCCGGCGCTCAGGATGACCCGGTCGGCGCTCAGGATGATCTCCCGACCGAGTTGGTCATCCCAATAACTCACCGTCAGCGGCCGCCGGGGAGCCGGGGCTGCCACGTTGGGAGGCCGCTCCGGGTCGTAGGGAAAAAATCTGACGCCGTGCTCCCGGGCCTCCTGATAATGGCCTTCACGCCAGCCATAAGCCCGGATATCCCGATACAGAATAGTGATGTCGAGGCGCGGGTAACGCTTCCGCAGCCGCAGGGCGTTTTTTAACGCCTCGGCGCAGCACAGCCGGCTGCAATAGGGATGCTCCGGCTCCCGAGAACCCACACACTGGATCATCACCAGTCGGCGTAATTGATCCAGTTCCGGGGCGGCGGCCCCGATTTTCCCTTCCAACTCCAGTTGGGTCATGACCCTGGGGTCGCGGCCATAGAGATATCGACCGGTTGGCTCAAGCTCCCGCCCCCCGGTGGCGATGATAATGACGCCGTGATCGAGATGGCGGTCCACCCGTCCCCGGAGTGTCTGTTGGTGCACCTGGGAGGAAAACCGGCCCACTGCGCCATGGATCGCTGTCACTTCAGCCCGCGTCAGGACTTCGATATTGGGTTGGGCCAGGACACTCGCTTCCAAGTCGAGGAGAAATTTTTGGGGGTCGATACCTTCTAAAGTATACCATAGACGGCGTGCCAGACCACCCAGGTGCGGGGAGCGCTCCACCACGTACGTTTGAAATCCCTGATCTGCCAGGGAAAGGGCCGCGGTGAGGCCGGCGATCCCGCCTCCCAGCACCAGGGCCTGGGGAATAATGGGAGTGCCCTGGGTCTGAATGGGGGTCAGCTCGCCGGCTCGCCGGACGGCCATAGCCAGCAGATGCCGGGCCTTGTCCAAGGCGTGATCGGGTTCCCCCTGGTGCACCCAGGCGCATTGTTCGCGGATGTTGGCCAGGGCCAGGTATCCGGGATTCAAACCACTGCGTTGCAGGACTTGGCGGAAAACCACTTCGTGGGTGCGGGGGGAACAGGCGGCCACCACCACCCGATTGAGATCATGGTCCCGAATACATGCCGACATTCTTTGGGTGGCATCCACTGAGCAGGTAAATAGGTTGGTTTCGACGTGAACCACCCCGGGAAGGCCCTGGGCGCAAGCGGCCAGACGCTCCAGATCAATGCTATGGGCGATATTGGTGCCGCAATGGCACAGAAAGACCCCGATTCTCAGCGGCTGGTCTGCATCGGAAGCAATTTCCGGGAGCATCTCCGACTTGCCGGCCGGCCGGGCGGCCAGGGTCAACAGCCGGGAGGCTTCAGCCGCGGCGGCCCCGGCAGAGATGACGGTCTCCGGGATATCCCGGGCCTCCTGGGCGGTGCCGCAGACGAAGATCCCGGCCCGGCTGGTGGCGGCCCCCTGCAGGGGCGTCCCCGGCAGAAAGCCGGCCTGGTTCAGGGGTAATCCCAGCCGGTGGGCATGTTCCGCCAGGGCCGGGGCCGGCCGGAGGCCCACGGCCAGGACGACCAGGTCAAAGTCTTCCTGAAGAGCTAGGCCAGTTCCGTCAGTATAATGGATCCCGACCTCGCCGCCGGCTCGGGGTTCCACCTCCCGCACCCGGGACCGGATCAACCGCAGGCCCTGTTCCCGGGCCTGTTCCAGATAGCGCTCGAAGCCTTTCCCCTGGGCCCTCAAATCCATATAAAATATTGTGGCCTGCACCCGGTAGTCGCTGATTTCCTGGGCCACCAGGGCCTCCTTGAGACTGGCCAGGCAACAGAAGCTGGAGCAGTACTGCGCTTGAGGGTCTCCCTGGCGCGAGCCGACGCACTGGATGAAGGCGATGCGGGCGGGTAGAGTCTGATCGGACGGCCGCCGCAGGGTTCCCTGATGGGGACCGGTGGCGCTGAGTAGTCGCTCGAATTCGGCGCTGGTCACCACGTTGGGGTGGCCGTAGCCGGGGAAGAGGTCTCCCGCCATCGGCTGGGCCCCGGTGGCCAGGATGACGGCCCCCACCGGCAGGACCCATTCTTTGGTTTGTTGCTGGAAGTCAATGGCGCCCGTGGGGCAGACCTTCAGGCACGCCTCGCAGGGCTTGCCCTGCAGATAGCGGCAGGCCTCGGGCGACACCACGGCGGCGTTGGGGATGGCCTGGGGAAAAGGAATGTGGATGGCCTTGGTGGGGTTCAACCCGTAATTATGGGGGTCAGGGAGTTTTTTGGGACAGACCCGCACGCACTCACCGCAGCCGGTACAGACCGCTTCGTCCACATACCGGGGCCGGCGGCTCAGCACGGCCTGAAAATTCCCGGCCTCGCCCCTCAGGGCCAGAAGATGGGTGCAGGTCTGGACCTCGATGCCGGGATGGTGCGCCAGGGCCAGCATCCGGGGGGACAGGATGCACATGGCGCAGTCGTTGGTGGGAAAGGTCTTGTCGAGGCGAGCCATCACCCCGCCCAGGGAGGGCCCGGCCTCCACCAGAGTAACCGGCAGACCTACGGCGGCCGCCTCCAGGGCAGCTTGCATGCCCGCGATGCCCCCGCCCACCACCAGGACCCGGGGAGAAACGATATGTTCGAGGGGTTGGTGCAACGCCATGGAGGTGATATTATCCTAGACCCTCGGGGTCATCCAAATCCGCTATACACTGCTGCAACAGGACCTTGAGGTCTCGCGTCTCTCCCGGGGAGAGCAGGGCACTGACCAATTTGAGGCGTAAGTGCTGCATGAACCGCTCCAGCTGTTCCAGACTGGCCGCCTGTGGGGGGCTGATGACCCCCTCCCGGAGGGCCAGGTTGCGGAGCCCCCCCATGATATCTGCAAAACGCACATCCTGGGGACACTGAAATGAACAGGTGGCACAGCGCAGGCAAAACCAGAGGGATTCCGAAGCCAGGAGGGCCTGCCGCCGACCCTGCTGAATCTGCCGGAGGATGCGGCTGGGGCTGAATTTGGGCTCCACCCGACTGACCGGGCAGCTGGCGGTACATACGCCACAGGAAAAACAGCGAGCGAGATGTTGACAGCCCGGCTCCCGGGCAATTTCTTCAGCAAAATACGGGTCGTTTTCCTGGAATTGGGCTCTATCAGTCATGAGATTCGGATTCGCGCTGGTTTGAGGGCTCGGTCGTCAAGGGATGGTCCGGCCGCCCCTTACGTTAGATGGACGGCCCCGGTGGGGCAATGTTTTTCGCATTTGCTGCATTTCTCCGCCGCCTGTATCAGGCGGGTGCAGGATTCCTGATGTGTCACCACCACCACGCCGTTGATTACCTGGAAGACCACTTTGGCGCCCGGACGCGGTCCCTGGCCCAATCGGGCCTCGGGGCAATTCCCCAAGTGATATTCACACATGGCCACGCAAATGCCGCAGCCGTTGCATTTGTCGGGGTCGATCTGCATCCCTGCCGCCGGTGGGGGGACGGCGGCCGCCAGGACCTCCTCCAGGGCTTCGATGAAACCGGCATAATCCGGTTCGTGCAACACCGGGCAATCTCCGGGGGAGAGCTCCCGACTGAGCAGAAATGCCCCGAATTCGGCGCAGGTGAGGCCACATTGCCCGCAATCCAGCCGGGGGAGAAATTCCAGGAGTTCTTCAAGTGTTACCATGGGCTACTCCCGAACCTCTTGCCACTGACTGTCGGGTGCGGGCCACAGGGTCTCCGGCCGGAAGCTGCGATACTGGCAAATCTCCATTGCCAATGCCGGGGGGGCGACGTCAAAACGGCGATGGAACATGGCCTTGGGGGCCTGGGGAGCAACCAGTTGATAATTATCAATGATCTTTTCCCCCGCTTTGATCAGGGTGTGGCAGACCGGCCGGATACGGGGTCGGCCACCCGGGGGGGGCACGGCATCGGCCTCGAACAGCGCCACATCCGCCCGGGCCCCGGGCGCCAGTCGCCCCTGATCGTGCAGACCCAGGATTTGGGCGGGCAAGTGACGGGTGGCCCACACCCATTCAGAGAGAGAAAACTCTCGCTCTGGCAGATCCGGCGTCCAGTCTCCGGGACGGCTGGCGTCATCCCCTAACCATCCCAGGAATCGCCCATACTCAGTTACGGGGGCCAGATAGCTTCCCGCTCCGGAAAAAGCCAGCCCCGGTCCCTGGTACTGCAAAGCCAGCTTCAGGGCGCGGCGAGCTGCCCCGGGGGGGACGGTGGGGGTCAAATCCAGGGGCCGGAACCAGCCCTGATCTATGTGAACGGTCAGGGAATCCGGAGAGGGGTCCGTCTGAGGAGCCATCAATCCCATGTCCCCCGTTATTCCCCGTTCCAGGTGTTGCCAGGCCGCCTCCCCAAGCTCCTCGGATTGCAAAGCGGGACCGAGCCCACCTAGATGAAAGACCCCCTCCGGTAATTCTTGCATCAACAGTGCGGGGGAGGCCTCCAGGGTAATCACCATTCCCAGGCTGTGGGCCAGTTCCGCGAGGATACCCAGCATGGTCTCCGACTGTATGTGGCGGTGGGTCAGGTAATCCTGCCGATACCGGACAAAGGGCTCCACCACCCGCAGGCCCAGGGACCCGGTTTTATCCAGAAAAAACTGGATGGTGTGGAGCACTTCGGGGCGGCGTTCGGGTGACTTGAGGGCCAGATCCAGGTCACGCAGGTTCAGCACCAGAGAGGCGGAGGTATCCACCAGAGGCAGGCTGGCCAGCTCCCGATGGACATGGCCGGCGGTAAGCGGGGTGAGAAAAGGTTCATGAACATGCGTATAGCCGAGGGAGGCATAGCATCTCCCCACCGCCCCGGCGCTGGGAGCCACACCCCGCAGGCGGAGTAAGTCCAACCCATAGGTGGCCACCTGGCCCCGGCAATCAATGCCACCGGCCATGACCATCCGACCCGCGGCCGGGATCACCTGATCCACCGTGTCCAGATGGGGAACGATCCTCCCATCCTGGATATAGATATCCCGAATTTCCCCGTCCCAACCGGAGGAAGGATCATAGACCTGACCGCCGTGAATTACCAGACTCATATCGTATCTACGTGATGCCGCCAGTGCTAAATCGCTTCGTCAACCGAGTCCACGTGAAGGTTTCATTCGCCGACCCAATGACTGACCACGGCTCCCCCGGAGTGATTATCCCTGCATGACAGCCAGGTTTCGGGCACGGCGCCAGAGTTTTCCTCATACCCTCTCGGCCAAGTCTTTGAGGAGGACATAGGCCGGCGGGACCGCGGCATCCACCACCTTTTTCAGCCGGATCGGCAGGCCGTCCATGCGATAGACCATCTCCTCGGCCTCCAGGCCCTCCAGGGCCACCGGCAGAACCACCCGAGCCTGAGCCGTCGTTTGGTTGGAAAACGGACTCAAGACTATGATGGGCACCTGACGCTGTTTCAGATCCCGCACCTGCTCGGGCCGCAGGGACCACAGCAGATCGGCCCCCGTCACCAGGATGGCGTCGGCGGCGGTAAAATCCAGGGGCTGCATATGCGTCACCACTTCCCCCGCAGGTCCGAACTCCGGAGCGAAGGGGCTGGCAAGCTCCCGCAGCAACACATGATATAGCCCCCAAGAATTATAGTCCCCGGAGAGGGGAAACAGGACAAAAGGTTTTTGGCGGTTCAGTTCGCTGGCCAGGCGCGCCAGGCCAGACCATAACTGACCGGCGGGACCATACGTAACCCCCCGCCCCACAAAGATCACTCCATAAGAGGCCTTGTGGAAAAGCTGCGCCAGTCGTTTCGCACTCTGGGGGTGCACCACGGGCGCCCCCTCATCGAGGGTCGCAGCTATGACCCCCTGGAGGAATTCCACCTCCCGGCGGGGCTCGATCTGGGCGAAGAGATGAGCGAAATGCGCCATCTCGGTGCGATAGATATCCACGGCAGCGATTTGACGCTCTTCCATCCCTCCTTCCGTAAAACGCCCCCGGGAGAAGGCGGAATATCTTACCACATGGCGGGGGCAGGAGTGGATGGGATTGGCGCCCCAAAAAACCAGGGTATCGGCCTCGTCCCGGATGACTTCCAGGGAGGTCCAAAACACCGGGGTATTTTGCAGGGCGTGGTAGTACGGCGCCTTAAAGGCCAGGTCGGCAGGCTCCAGCCGCGCTTGTACCCGTCTGGCCAGCTCCAGGGCGGCCTCCTGGCCCCAAACGCCGGAATTGGTCAACCCGTAGATCACGGGCCTCCGGGCCTTTTGGAGCAACTGGACCGTCTCGGTCAGGGCCTCCTCGAATGAGGTGTGCTCCCGTCGCCCAGCCTTTTGGATTATGGGTGCCGCCAGCCGCAGGCGCTCTTTTTTGGGGTGGAATCTCTGGGTGGAGAAAATTTTTCCTGCGCCCCAGAGACAGACGTTGGCCACCTCGAATATGCGGTTATCTTCCACCGTCACATCCAGGTCATCACACAGGCAACCGCACCCTGGGCAGACGATGGATTTGCTGACTCTCACCGTGATTCCTTGCACCACTCTAAGGCGAACTGCATAATAAAGACTAGGATATCATACCATCCTGACCGGGGCAGAGACAAAATAATTGTCAGGGTGCAGGCAGATCGACGACACCAGTTCTATTTCAACACATAGAGATCATTGTTTATTTAACGATGTCAGATTAGGAGCGAGCTGATCTGGGCACGGGGCCCCGGGGTCTGGGCGCACGCCAGTTGGGAATCTTGTTCAACCGCAGTGGCATAAGCCCGGACTGTCCCCCTGCGGTTAGGAAGGCTGACGAATGCCTCTGATGCCAAGGTGCAATCAAAAATATATGTTTATTTTTTGTCATTCTGAACGGAGCGAAGCGGAGTGAAGAATCTAACCGTGGTTAAAAGAGAGATTCATAGCTTACGCTCGGAATGACAATAATACCTCTCTGATTGCTGTTTAGTATGACACCCCAGATAACATCTAGAATCAGACGCATCCTGGTCTGGCATCAGGGCGCCTTGGGGGATGTGCTCCTTTCCTTACCCGCCCTGACGGCCCTGGCCCGGCACTTTGGCGACGCCTGCCTGACCCTGGTGGGGAACCCAGATCCCTTGGGGCTGATTGCGCCGAACTTGCCGGTGGAAGGTGTCATCCCCGGGTCTAGCAGCCGCTGGACTCCCTTGTGGGTCCCGGCGTCGGCGCCGTTGCCGCCTGAGTTGCGCTCTTTCCTGGCCGGCTTCGAGATGGGGGTGCTGTTTTCCCCCCGGCCCCGTCCGGAATTGACCTCCCGCTGGCGGGAGGCGGGCATGCGGCACACCCTTTGGGTTTGTTCCATTCCCGATGACGATCAGCGCCCGGTGGGACGTGTCCAGGCCGACTGCCTGGTCCGGGCCGACATCACGGTCCAGTCCCCGCGCTGCCCCTTGCTGCTGCCTGCCCCCGACAATCGGCCAGATCGCCTGTGGTTGGCGGCCGTCCCGAGGGACGACGCCGGCCCCCTTATCGCCCTGGCGCCGGGAAGCGGCAGCCAGAAAAAAAATTGGCCCCTGGAGCAATTTATGGCCCTGGCACACCGACTGCGGCAGGAAATCCGGGGACGCATCGCCTGGGTCATCGGGCCGGGAGAGGAGAAGCTGGAACGACGGTTGCGTCTGGCAGAGACCGCAACGGATCTATGGTGGGCCCACTTGCCTCTGGCGACGCTGGCGGCCGGCCTGCAAAGGTGCCAGGTGTATGTGGGGAATGATTCCGGCGTTACTCACCTGGCTGCGGCAACCGACGGCCCGGCGGTGGTGGCAATCTTTGGCCCCACCGATCCCCGGGTTTGGGCCCCTCCCGGAGAACAAGTCCGGATTTGCCGTACACCCCTGACCTGCGCCCCGTGCAGCCAGGGAAGGGCAATTACGTGCCCTGACCCCGTCTGCCTGGCCGAGATCGCCGTGGAGGAGGTGATGGCAACTCTAAGGTTGCTCTTGAAAATTCCAGGGGTGTGAAGATCAATAAATCTAGACGGGAAACCCTGCGGGGCAGTTAGGAGGAACGATACCGTTCCAGGAGCCAACGGGCCAGGCCGCCGATGAGCACACCCACTCCCAAGAGGCCGATAAAGAAATACGTCCGGCTCTGAAAATAGACGCCCGCTCCCATCGCCAAGCTGGAGGCTGCCAGTAAAAACCACAGCAAGCGCTTGGCCGTATCCGACATCTGAACCTGCGGCCTTCCCATCGTCCCGCGACCCCCTGAACGTAGCGATATCTCGCTAAATTTTCTGGAAATATCTTGACACCGCGGCCAAATCAACCGTTGCCATTTTCATTGAGGCCTTCAGCCGCTGGATGCGTGTCACCGAATCCCTTATTTGACCCTGCAGGTCTTCCTGCTGCCGGACTTTGTCGTAAGCCTTCTCCACCATATCAGGATTCTTGCATATGAGCAGCATATTCACCCCGGCGGCCACCGCCTGCACGGCGGCTTCGGCCACAGGCAGGTTGCCGGCGATGGCTCCCATTTCCAGGTCATCCGAGAGGATCAAGCCGCCGAATCCCAAACCGCTGCGGAGCTGCCCACTAAGTATGGCATGCGACAAGGTGGCGGGCCGGTCATCCCATTCTGGCACCACCACATGGGCGCTCATGATGGCCGGGATGTTGGCGGTGACTGCCATGCGGAAGGGAAACAAGTCCTCCTCCCGGTAATTATCACCCGGTTGCGCGGCCGGTAAGACCTGATGGGAATCAAATAAGGTGGTCCCCAGTCCGGGAAAATGTTTGGCCACCGGAATGATCCCGCCGGCTTGGAATCCCCGTGCGGCTGCCAGCCCCAGTCTGGCGACCTTTAAGGGCTCGGGGCCATATGCACGCTCCCACAGGGGGCAGGAGGGGCGGCGGGCCACATCAAGAACCGGGGCCAGATTCATGTTGAATCCCACCAGACGGAGTTCATGCGCCACCTGCAGGGCGGCCTGTTCCAAGGCGACGGCGTCATCCTGCTCACCCCAGGACCGGGCCGAAGGAAAATCCCGAAAGGGCTCTCTCAAGCGACGCACCGGCCCCCCTTCCTGATCCACGGCTAACAGGAGCGGTGTGCCGGTCTTTTCCAGGGATAAGCGCTGCAAATCGCGGCACAACGTCGCCACCTGGAGCGGTTCCTGAATATTGCGGGCAAAGAGGACGATTCCTCCTACCCCGAAATCTTCAATATAATGACATGCCGTGGCCTCGATCTCAGGCCCCGGAATCCCCACCATAAAGAGCTGTCCACAGGTATTCCCCATGTCGCATCTTTCTCCCCTGCCACGCCATCAGAAGATCTGAGTGTTTCACGGCAGTCACGTTAAGGCAGGCGGCCAGGGTCCGGCCCCCCTTCCCCCGATAGTCCACTTATCACTTATAGTCGCCAGCTTGGGGGAACTTTATCACCCTTGGGCGTTCAAGTCCATACCTTTTCCCGGGAGTCCGAAGCCGTTCTGATGCAGTCGACAAACTCCCTCCGGTCAGGGTGGGCCGGGGAACAGGCCGGGCTTATTTCAAGACGCCCCCGACCTGGGGGGCAAGAGGGGGATGGGCAGGAGAGATCGGCTCGGGAAGGGAGTGGGGGGCGGTAGGAGCCATGTCAATTTTTTCTAGTGGATATGATAGGGCGGGTTGCTGGGACTTATCCTTATTGAGGACAATAATGCTGACCCGACGATTCCGATAGTCCAAAGGGTTGTGGGGATTTTTCAGGCGCTGGTCCGCATACCCCCGGACCTCCGAGAGTTGGCTGGCCTTGAGGCCGTTATCCAGCATGATCCGGCGGGCCGCATTGGCTCGATCCACCGCCAGTTCCCAATTGGTATAGTGCTGGGAGCCATACGGCCGAGCGTCGGTATGCCCTTCCAGAGCGACCCGGTTCGGCAACTTGCCCAATTCCTGGGAAATGACCTGCAGGGCTTGGCGAAAATTCCCTTTCGGGGTAGCGCTGCCCACGTCGAAGAACAGAGAATCCTCCTTTTCCAACAGTTCGATGCGCAGACCCTCTTCGGTGATCTCCAGTTTGATCTGTTCCTGTAACTTTTTCAGGTCCGGCAACTGAGCGATGATTTCCTCGATATGCTTCATCGCCTCTTCCAGTTTGGCCTTTTCCACATCGAACTCTGCCGGGGCGGGCGGGGGTTGTTGGTTGTCTAGGCTTTGCCCCGGGGTGGGAATCTTGCCCGTCAGCCCGCTGGTCTCCATGATACCCTTGGACCCGGGCAGGATTCCGGGGTTTTTGAAATATTGGGCCACGTTTTCCCGAATCGATTGACTCTGCGCCATGATCCACAAGACGATAAAGAGGGCCATCATGGCGGTAACGAAGTCGGCGTAGGCCACCTTCCAGGACCCCCCGTGGTGTCCCCCGTGGCCGTGGACCTTCTTGATTATCCGTGGAGTCTGAGAGCCTTCGCCTTCCAGTTCGGCCATGAATGTATGTATCCTCGATGAGTGTGAACTTATTTTACCTTGATGGCCCGGCAGGCTTCTTCAACGTCGGCGAAACTCGGGCGAAAATCATTAAAAATGACCCGCCGGGCGAATTCCACCGCCACGATGGGAGCCATGCCCTTGGCATAGGCCACCACGCCCGCCTTGATGCAGTGGAGAAATCGTTCCGTATACCAACTTTGATATTCGATCTGGGTGGCGAGAGGACCGAGAAAGCCATAACACATCAAAATGCCCAAAAAGGTCCCCACCAGGGCGGCGGCCACCTTGTGACCCACCTCTGCGGCCGGTCCTCCGATGGATCCCATGGTGATGATAATACCCAGGACCGCAGCCACAATACCCATGCCCGGCAGAGAGTCGCCAATTTTATTCAGCGAGGCTGGCGGCTTACCCTCTTCCTCGGCCTGGGTTTCCAGGTCCGCATCCATCATCAGTTCCAATTCCAGGGCGGGCACTCCGCCGACCACCAGGAGTTTCAGGGAATCGGCGAGATAGTTCATGGCATGATGGTTCTGCGTAATGACGTCATAACGATTGAATAATTCACTCTCCTCCGGCTTTTCCACATGCGGTTCCAGGGTCAGCAGCCCCTTGACTCGGGCGGTCTGGAAGAGTTCGTACATCAGGCGCAGCAACTCCAGATAGTCCTCCTGGGTATACAATTTCGCTTTCATCGTTCCCAGGGCGTTATTGACAATCTTGGAGAGAATCGGTTTGGGAGTGGAAATCAACAAAGCCCCGGCCGCCACTCCGCCGATAATGACGAATTCAGCCCACTGCAGGAGCACCAGAACATGGCCGCCCTCCAGGATAAAGCCGCCCAGGACTGAAATGATCACAACTACGAAGCCGATAATGACAAACATGGCTCTAAATATTGTGGCTCGCGCTGGCTGAAGGACGTGGTGAGGGAGGATGGCTTGACCAACCCGCCCCTGGAATCCATTCCGGGATGCCGGAGAATGGGACTGCTCTCCCCTGCCGATGAGGAGTTCATTAATGTCATCGGCTGAAGCGGAAAATATCTTTAGAAAGAATTTTTAGGGGGAAAATGCGACGGCTGAGGCGGGATTACTTGCCAGAACGCACGGATCAACCTATAATTAAATAAATTTCTTATCTTGAGATGGCAGTCTGAGGAAGTTCTTCTTGCCGGAGGGAACGATGCCGACCTACGAATTCAGTTGCAAAAAATGTGGCCAGGAATTTACCCTCATCATGAGCCTGAGGGAGCGGGAGACGACGAAAGTTGCCTGTAGCGCCTGCGGGTCTGATGATGTCAGTCAGATTCTCGGCACCTTCACGGCCAAGACGTCCCGCAAGAGTTGAACGGGGCTCCGAATAATCTGCGATTCCGCATCCGCCACGCCTAACATCCCGTTATTTCAGGAAGAAGGCCGGAGTTAGCCCATACTCTGATTTCCTCCCTCCCCACCCTTTTCATGTTCTAGGGCCCGCCCTGGAGTTGAGGCTGCACCTGCCAGCCGTCTTCCCCCACCGTGATCTGCACTTCCCCGGCAGCCGTCGTATGGAACTTGATTGCCGACTGGTCGGGAACTTGCGGTGGGCCTTTTCCCGGGGGCAAACCACACCATACCACCAGGTTGGGCTGGATGTGGCTCAGAAAAGCCCGCCACCAGTCCTCGGCCTCCAGCCATTTCCCCAACCAGACGATATCATAGGGGATCGGCTGGCCGTGGGCCAGAAAATTGTCATACCACTGGCGGCGGGCGGGAGGTAAAAACAACAGCCGCGTCCCCCGGAAGACCACGGTCAGGGCCACGGGTCCGGCTGTCCTGCCGGTGGCCGGATCTTTGTCCTGCCAGACCGACAGGGTCGCTCCGGCGATGTCCTCAGGGGGTGGACGAAAAGCCAGGTTGACCACCGGACGGTTACGGTCGCCGAAGCAATTGCGCAATTCCACCCAGGGACGAAAAGGGAGGCGCCCTCCTTCGTACCACAACTCCCGGGCATCAAAATCCTGGGACACCATCCAGAGGGAGGGGGCGTTCTGACGCGTGGTGGCCAGGGAGACGAGATAGTCCACTCGTCGAACCTGGCGGTGATGGAGGTAGCTGGTGAGAACCCGGGCCGAAAAGTCTGAAGGTTCCCGAAAGGCGGGGCCGCCGGCGCTTACTACCATGCGGACCCCACCGGGAAAGGTGATCAGGGCGGCCATCTCGCCCCGGGTATCGATGGCCGAGACTTCCAGAGCGGTGGAGCTTTTCAGGGTCAGATAGGACAGTCCCACCGTGCCAACGAGGATGACCCCACCTACCCCCACTCCGACTTTGGTCCAGAGGCTTCGCCGCGGGGAAAACAGGCAGATGAGCACCAGGTAATAGGCGAAGATCTGCCAGGGGGTGGGCGTGGGCAGGACGATAAAGGAACCGGGCCACCCAGCCAGCCCCTCGATGATCTTCAAACCGAGGGTGATGGGCAGACGCCCCGCGGCCAGTAAGGCGTTGGCCACCATCTCCGAGAGCGGCGCCACGATCAGGGCAGCCAGCCCCAAAGAAACGGTGGCCGCGCCGAACAACGGGATTATCAAGAGGTTGGCCACGAGTCCGTAGGTGGGGACCTGGTGGAAATACGTCACCACCAGCGGCAGGGTGGCCAGGGTGGCCGCCAGGGCCGCGGCCAGACCCTCTACCCCCCAGAACACCGGCCGCCGCCATCCCCGACGAGCAGCATTTCCTTCTCCCAACCATCCATGCAGTCGGGGCAGCCACCGAGGCAGCAGGTAGGCCAACCCCAGGATGCACAAATAGGATAGTTGAAAGGACAAGGTGAAGAGGGTCAGGGGCGAGATCACCAGGATGATCAACGCGGCCAGGGTGAGAATCGTGGGAAGATCCCGCTGCCGCTCCAGCAGGATCAGGATCAGGAAGACCAGGATCATGAGGGCGGCCCGTTGCGCCGGCGGGCTGCCGCCGGCCATCAGGGTGTAAAAACCGACCGGCCCCAGGGAAAAGACCGTCGCCACCTTCACGGCATTAACCCGTAACAGCAGGCCGGGAAATCCCCGGATCACCAGAAAGGCCAAAGCGAAACTGCTGCCGGCCAAAAGGGCCATGTGCATGCCACCCACGGAAAAGACATGACTGGTGCCCGTGCGGCTGAAATTTTGGAGCACCTCCGGGGGGATGTCCCCTTGTTCCCCGATGAGCAGCGCCTGAAACAGGGAACTGGCGGGTTGCGGTTGCCGCTGCAAGAGCTGCTGGTAGCGAGCCCTCAGACTACCCACCCACCGGGTCTGCCAATCCAGGCCACCGGGGGAGTGCAATCGCACCGGCTCTGACTTGCCCGGGAGAACGGCCTGGACAAAGATCTCTTTCCGGGCCAGAAACATCCGCCGATCGAAACTCCCCGGGTTGGCAACGTTGGTGACCGGGCGGAGCCGGGCGGTGAAGGCGAGTTGATCTCCCAGGGTGGGCACAACGGCCTGGGGGGGAAGATGCAGACGCACCCGACCGGTGACCGGCCGCCACCCCCCGGGGCCCCAACAGGAGCTGATCGCCACCTCCAGGCTGGCGCCGTCGCGGCGGAGGTGGGGCAGGCTGTCCAGGGTGCCGATGAAATGGAAAGGCTGTCCGTGGGGTAACCGGGCCACATGATGGGGCGGCAAGGGGGGGGTGCTGGCGAGTTGATAACCGCCGAGGCCGCAGAGCCAGAAGAGCGCCAAGCCCAGGATCCCGCCCGGTTTGCGCCCCAGCCAGGCGAGTCCCAGGAGGATCAGGAGGACGACACCGGTGGCAGCCAGACCCGGGAGGGGGAAGTTTAGACCGAGGCGGGCGGCAATCAGGCCGCCAACATATGCGAGGGTTAAAGGGAGTAGGGGCCGGGCCAGGCGCCCGGGGGGCATCATGGCTCTTCGCGCACCGGGATGGTAATGGCAGGTTCGGGTTCCGGCGAGGGTGACAGACCCGAATCGAGCTCTGCCACCAACTTACTCAACTCCTTGATTCTCTCCCGCATCCCCAGGATGACCTCGATCCCGGCCAGATTCACCCCCAGATGCTGGCGCAGCTGGGCGATGACATGGAGGCGCTCCACTTCGCTGGCGGCATAATAGCGGCCACTACCGCTGCTCACCGAGGTGATCAGCCCCTCCCGTTCGTAATAACGGATGGCCTGGGGATGGAGGCTCAGCCTTCGGGCCACGACTTCCAATGAAAAATAGTGTTTTTTGGATTGAGTCATTGACGACCTCGTCAAACCAGCACCCTGGAGGCATGGGACGGACGGCACTCTCCGACCGTTACCCGGCTGGGGACAATTCCGGTCAGGGCCCGGCCCCGCCTTCCCTGGGCACCAAGTCCTTCAAGTCCTGAAACAGTGCCCTGGCCTGAGGGTTCAAGTCCTTCGGAATGGCCACAGTGACCTCGACAAATTGGTCACCGTTCCCTCCCCCCGACTTCACCCCCTTGCCCTTCAACCGAAAGCGCTGGGCGTTCTGGGTGCCGGGGGGTATCTTCAACAACACCGGTTTATCCAGGGTCGGCACGGTGATTTGGCCGCCCAAGACCGCATCAAAGAGAGATACGGTGGTTTTTAGATAAATATCCTTTCCCTTCCGGGTAAAGAGGGGATGGGGGCGCACCCCCAGAATGATGAAGAGATCGCCGGGGGGGCCGCCGTTGAACCCGGGGTTGCCTTTGCCGTGCAGGCGCAGGCGGGTGCCCTGATCGACCCCGGGCGGGATAACGACTTCCAGGCTCTCCCTTCCCAAGGTGGCGCCGCGACCGCCGCAGCGACGGCACACCTTCTGCCCCGTGCGTCCGCTTCCCTGGCATTGGGGGCAGGTAACCATAATCCGCACATTGTCGACCTTTTTTTCCACGCTGCCCCGGCCGCCGCAACCCGCACAGGTGGTGCCGCCCTGCTCCCAGCCGGAGCCCTGGCAGGTCCCGCAGACCTCTTCCTTCTCCAGGCTGAAGGTGCGTTTGCCGCCCCGAACGGCCTCCAGAAAGTCGACTTTCAGGGCGACGGTCAGATCCTCTCCCCGCAGGGGACCGCGCGGCGCTTGCGCCCCGGTGAAAAAATCCCGGAACAGGTCGCTGAAATCGTGGAAGCCATGGGCTGCTTCGAAATCGCGGGCGGCTTCGGGGCGGGCATAATAGGCATTGGGGCCCACCGAGTCGTATTCCTGGCGCTTCTCGGGATTGCTCAGGATGTCATAGGCAGCCGAGATTTCCTTGAATTTCGTTTCGGCCTCGGGATTGTTGGGATTGACGTCGGGATGATATTTCCGGGCGAGCTTGCGGTAGGCCTTCTTGATCTCCGCGTCGGTGGCGGTCTTCGCTACTCCGAGAATGTCGTAGGCGTCCCTGGTGAGCACAACCCCTCCCTGTGGGCGGAGACCCGCCGCAGGTCGTCAATGGAAAATTTCTTAAGCATAACCATAGGTCAAGCTCCGGGCATTGTCAAGAATGGAATGGCGTTACCATGCCGGGAATAGCGCTCTGGGGTCAAAGGCAGCCGCGGGGGAGGAAGACGTCCACCACACCGCCGCGGACATTTCAGATTATCGAGTTTTTTGCTGGGGAGAGGTATATGGAAAGCCGGAATAACCGGAAGGGAGGGCAGACCGGGGAGGGGTGCCCCAGCCCGCCCATTCCAGAAAACAGCCGGCGGCAGGGAGTCTGGGCTTCCCCGGCCGCCGGTTTTTAGGATTAGGAGGAATATGTCTGGGGTGTCGTCAGTCCGCATCTCCCTCCCGGCTCAGAGAGGTTACCGTTTCAAGGACAGGATTTCCTCCAGGAGGGTGTCGCTGGTGGTGATGATGCGGGAGTTGGCCTGGAAGGCCCGTTGGTAGAGGATCATCTTGACGAATTCTTCCGACAGGTCGACATTGGACTGCTCCAGGGCATTGCCGGTGATGGAGCCAAGGCCGTTGGATTTGGGGGTGCCGGTGATGGGGACCCCGGAATCCACGGTTTCGCTCCACATGTTGTTCCCCTCCCGATGCAGCTTCTTGGGGTCGTTGAAGCGGGCCAGGGTAAATTGGAACAACTGGATGTTACGGCCGTTGGAGTAGTTTCCCACCAGAATGCCGTCGCTGTTGACGGATAGGGTCTCCAGATAACCGGGGCCGTAGCCGTCCTGGGAGGCGTAGTTGGTCACCGAGGATGAGGCATACTGGGTGGTGCTGCCTCCCTTGGTATTGATGAGATCCAGGTTCGCAGCCGCAGTGCCGATATTGAAGGAGGTGAGGTCGATGGTATAGTTCCCCCCGGCAATACAGTTGCCGTTGGTGTCGAACTCCATGTCGGCCGGAGCCCAGGTCACCGCAGTCCCGTCCAGGGTGGCGGACGGCGTCCAGGCATCGTTGACCACGGGGGGCCCCACGTCGTAGTCGGCGCTCTTGGTAAAGGTTAGCTCCAGGGAGTGGGAATTGCCCAGGTTGTCGAAAACCGAGATGGAGGTGGCGTAGTAGTTGGGGGAGGAGGTCGTCAGGGTGTTGGAGTTCAGATTCAAGACCAATTCGATGTTGGCGGTGGGGCTGGGAGCGGTGTAGTTTTGGTCCACATAGATGTCGACGTCGATGCCGCTGGCAGTGCCGGTGACGGGGTCGATTTCCTTCCCCTGCACCCGGTAGCCGTTGGCGCTCACCAGATAGCCGTCTTTATTAAGGGAAAAATTGCCGTCCCGGGTATAGAAATTGCGTTCTCCGGTGGGGTCCCGCAGGATGAAGAAGCCGTTGCCGTTGATGGCCACGTCGGTATTGTCGTCGCTGGTTTCGATGGACCCCTGGGAAAAGATGGTGTCGATGCTGGACAGCATGGTGCCCTTGCCCACCTGGTTCACTCCCGAGGCCAGGGCGACGTTCTGGGCGAGCAGATCGGCGAAATTGGTCCGGCTGTACTTGAAACCGGTGGTGCTGAGGTTGGCGATGTTGTCGCCCACGACCCCCATGGCTTCCCCGTGAGCGTTGAGGCCGCTGACGCCGGCATACATGGCGCTGGATATGGACATGATGTCTTCCTCCCGTGGCGAAGAGCTACGAGCCTGCTAAATTATTCGTCCGACCTCGTCCCTGAGGGGACCGGTTGCCCTGGCAAATGCAGGGGTGCGGCGCTGAAATTCTGGCCGTGGGCGTCCTGGATTACTCGTAATTCAACGAGCTCTCAATGGAATTACCCAGGGTGACGAGATCCTCCACCCCCCCGTTGATGTTGATGAGTTGCTCCAGGGAACTGAATTGGGCCAGCTGGGCCACGAATTCCGAGGAGTCCTGCGGATTCAAGGGATCCTGATATTGCAGCTGGGTGGTGAGCAGCGTGAGGAAGTCCTCTTTACCCAATTCGGTATTGGTGGTGCTGGTGATGAGGTTGCTGCTCGAGGTGCTCGCCTGGCTGGTGGTATCGATGGTGCTCATGCGGTCTGCCTTTCTGGATGGCCGAGCCGGTCATGGCTCAAGCGTAGGAATTTACTGCCCCGACCTGGTCTTTAACGGCTGATTGGCCCTGGTCTTTCCGGTAAACGCCAGTGGCGCGGCCTTTTTGATCCCCGGAACGGTCCTGACTGAAATTTTTCCAGTTGGTGGAATTCTGCTGTCCCAAGGAAGTGGAGGCCATTACCACCTGGACGTTCTGCAGATTGAGGCCGTGCTGGGCCAAGGCCTGCTGCAAGTCGCCAAAATTGTTATTCACGGCGGCGGCGACGGAATTGTTGGCAGTGACCACCGTGGCCTGCAGCACGTCACCCTTCAGCATCAGATTTACCTGGAGCTGTCCCAGGGACGGGGGATTGAGGGCCAGTCGGAGTTGGGACGCCCCGGATTGGGCCGCGGCCAGAATCCCCTGCTGAAGTTGTCCCCGCATGGCGCTCCAGGTTTGGTCGACAGATATTCCGGCGGTCTCTCCAGCCGTCGCCGGATTGGAGAAAGGCGGCACCATCCCCGGCACTCCCGGGGGATTGGGGCCGGAATACCGGTCGGTCTGATTCTGATTGCCGGCGAATCCCAAATCGGGCTGCGCCGGATGGTCTTGCCCGGACCCGAGTTGAGGCTCGGAGGACTGGGACGATCCGAGGGAGAAGGGGGTGGGCCGATTCGGGGTTGGAAAATCAAGCAAATTTGGACTGACAGGGAATTCCGGTTTGGTGGTGGTGGTCGCGGTAGCCGCCGCAGGTGAAACCGCCGTCGGGGTCAAACTGGCGAGGGACTGGAGGAACTTCTGGCCGGACCCCGGGGTCAGGGCATTGGTGAGTTCATCGGCTTGGGCTGCATCCAGGCCGGCGTCAATAAAAAGTTGCCGCCACTCTGCCAGATCTTCCGAACTCACCTGTTGATCCGGAGTAGGCAACTTTCCGGGAGAGGTGGAGGAGGGCTGGGAGCCTTTTAGGGCAGCCAACACGTCGGCTAATTTTACTCCACCGTGGTCGTCAGTGGGCAGATCCGACAGGCTCTTTAAGACTTCCGGAGAGATTCCGGCCTGTTGTAATAGAGACCGGAGCTGGGGCAAGAGGGATTGTGGTATGGCCAGGCGCTCCAGGCTTTGGGTAAACTGGGGGTCTTGGGAGAGGGCGGTCAGTTTGTCGGCGGCCGGGGCGGACGCGGTTGACGAACCGGTGCCCGTCAGCCAGGCGGTCAAATCCTGTAAGGACAGATTCCGGTTGGGGTTGCCGCCGCCGAAGAAATCCTGGACCTGATCGGCTGGCATCCCCGCCTCCACCAGGAGGTTCTGCCACTGGGGCAGTTGGACGGCCGGAATCTGCAGCATCTGAGCTAAGTCAGAAGCCGCCTGGGAGTTGGTTCCGGAGGATTGGTCGGTCCCCGCAGTGGCTTGGCTGCTCTCCTGGCTGGCGTTGGTATTGCTGGCGGTGGAATTTGCCGATTCGCCGGTCAGCAGCTTTTGGGCCCGAGCCAACAAGTCCTTCAGGTCAAAGCTGCCATTCTCCTGCCGGGTTTCCGCCGCCAGGTGCTGGAGCTGATCCTCCCTGACGCCGGCTTGGCTCAACAGATTCAGCACCCGGGGGAGTTGATCACTTTGCAGCCGCAGCTCCTGGTTCGAGGTCCGGTTAACTTTGGATTTGAGTTCGGCGGCTTGGTCAGACTGGCCGAGACGGCTTGGGGCGGCAGGACGTTCTGGGAGGGCCGACGACAAGGATTGTTTTTGGAGGGTGGACAGGTTTTGAGAGGCCTGGTACCAATCCTTGGAGGCCAGCATCTTTCCCAGGGCGGCCTTGAAGATGCCATCCAGGGGACCCGGGGCGGACTTGGAGCAGACGGAAAAGCCGGGCTGACTCGATGTCTGAGTTTGTGAGCACGACGAAGTGTAAGGCACGTGATCTCTCCTCTGGTGAAGCCGTGAAGGCTTGCCGAAGGGGAGAGCAAGGGGCGTGCCAGGGGGAGCAAGGAAAAAACTTCAAGCTTTTTCTATCTATTTGCCACTAACCGGAAAGAATCTTCCAGGGTCAGAGAAAAAATTTGCCGACCTGAAACCGAAATCGGGGCGGCAATTTTTTCCCGGCGGCAGGAGTCAGGGTTGTCAAAGGGGCGGAGACGACGGTACTGCGGGTATAATAACCTTTAGCAAAATCGGGACAAGTCCGATAAAATGGAAAAAACAGCATTAAGGAAGATCAGCCACCATTATGACAAGTGCAGCAATGATCAAGCCGCGACGCCCCACCCGCCAGATTCGGGTGGGGAATGTCCTCGTGGGCGGGGGCGCCCCGGTGGCGGTCCAGTCCATGACCAACACCGACACCTGCGATATCAACGCCACCCTGGCCCAGATTCACCGCCTGGCGGCGGCCGGCTGCGAGATTGTGCGGCTGGCGGTACCCAAGCAGCAGGCCGTGGAGGCCTTCGGAGAAATCCGGACCCACAGCCCGGTGCCCCTCATCGCCGATGTGCATTTCAGTCACAAGCTGGCCCTGGGAGCCCTGGAGGCCGGGGCGGACGCGGTGCGGATCAACCCCGGCAACCTGGGCGGGGCCGACAAGACCCGGCCGGTGGTGGAGGCGTGCCGGGAGCGAGGCGTCTGCCTGCGTCTGGGGGTGAACGCCGGCTCCTTGGAGGCCGACCTCCTGGCCAAACACGGCGGCCCCACGCCCGCCGCCCTGGTGGAGAGCGCCGTGCGTTGGGTCCGCATCTTTGAGGACTGGAAGTTCACGGATTTCAAAATTTCCCTGAAATCATCCGATGTGCTGGATACGGTGGCCGCCTACCGGGAGCTCTCCCGGCAGGTGGATTATCCTCTGCACGTGGGAGTCACCGAGGCGGGGGGCCTGATCGCCGGCACGGTGAAGTCGGCCCTGGGAATCGGCTGGCTGTTGAGCGAGGGCATCGGCGACACCATCCGGGTGTCCCTGACCCGGGACCCGGTGGAGGAGGTGCGGGTGGCCTTCGAGATCATGCGGGCCCTGCACCTGCGGGAGCGGGGGGTGGAATTGATCTCCTGCCCCACCTGCGGTCGCTGTCAGATCGACCTGTTCGGGCTGGCGGAAGAGGCCGAACGCCGCCTGGTGCCTCTCCAGGCCCCGCTGAAGGTGGCCATCATGGGCTGCGTGGTCAACGGGCCGGGGGAGGCCCGGGAGGCCGATGTGGGCATCGCCGGGGGCAAGGGCGTGGGCGCCCTCTTCAAAAAGGGGGAGATGGTGCGCACCGTGCCGGAGGAGGAGCTGCTGCCGACGTTGCTGCGGGAGGTGGCGGCGTTGACCGGGGAGGCGGTGGATATGGAGGGATTGACCTGAACAGACCTTCACCCACGCCACCAAGGCGGCCCGCACTGTGGGAATAGTCCTGGAAAAATGCCGAAGGCCCGGATGCACCGGGCCTTCGCTCTTTCCAAAGATGGCGGCTGCAGCTTCAGCAATCTTTCTTCCGCTTGATTTTGCGCTTGAATTTCTTGGCCTTGGGAGGGGGAGTCGGATCGACGATCTCGGCGATGAAATCATAGTTTTTACACATAAAGGGATACGTGTTGGGGTGGGCGTTGATTTTCAGGCAGTAAAAGGGCCGGCCGTCGCGGTAGGCGGTGAGATCGTGTCTCGGCTTCCAGATGGTGTATTCGATAAACTTCTTGGCCGGGATGACCAGTGAGGCGTCGCTGTTGGCGGAGGGCACCACCAGATCATATTTCGTGTTGTTCTTGATGATGCCGGAGTAGGAGCGGATTTTCGGGTCTGGAGAGGACCCGGGCACAGGCAGGTCGGCCAATTCGGGCAGGGCCTGGGGATCAGCCTGCCGGATGATGTCCACCGCCTCCCGGAAGGCGGTGGAATCCTGCTTGTCGCCATAGGTGTCGTCGCGATAGGAATACTTTTGCAGCTTACCCTGCTCGTAGACGATCTCCTCGGTGCGGTGATCGACCGGGACGGCGGCGCACCCCAGGCACAACGCCAGGGTGGCGACCAGGGCGAGAGCCAGTTTCGGAGTCATGGGCATCCCCCCTTTATTCCACCGGCTTGTAGCCATACGCAGAAGGAGGCGCGGACCTGGCCGCACTCGATTTATAGCCGCCTCTCGCAGCAGGTTGGGCGTATTCATATTCCCGGATGCCGGTGACATCGTCCACCGTGACCTTGGTCAGTTTCTTGGACAGATCGAGCATCACCACGGATTTGGCAAAATAGCGGGGGTCGCTTTGGGGATGGGTGTTATCGATCATGAAGCCGAGCCCGCCGGCGCCGGCGCCGCTGCCGACCCCGGTCCCGCTGCCGCCGCCGCCCGCGGCAAAGGCCATTTTATAGGAAGGGCCGAAGCTGTGATGGTAATAACTGCCGGTGGCGCCGTACTGGTCGACATCAAAGTTTTCGGTGTGATTGACGGTGGCGCAGCCGGAGGCCGCCACCCCGATGATCATGGCCAAAAATAATCCGGTAATCTTCATCTCAGCCCCCCTGTGGTAAGTCCGTTTACTATACGACCATCCCCTCTCCATACCGGCGTCAGGCATGGCGGGCGAGGTCAGGCACAGGTATTTCCGGCGTCTCTGGTCGCCCCGGGTGTCCCCAATACGGTTCGATTTTGTTAACTTGTGTAATTTTAATTTAATATCGGCATACCGCTTTTTTAAGTCAAGGGAAAACTTCAACAATAACGATAAAAAATCATCTGCCCGTTTGCTGGCTGAGGATAGGTTGGTTCGAACCCGGCCGGGAGGCCGGGGCAGAACTTGACAAGGCGGCGTAATTTATAATAAAGTATTATAAATTATAAATATTTTGAATACCTTTCACCTTTTGAGGTTTAGATGTTCAACAAGATTCTGGTGGCCAACCGCGGTGAGATCGCCATCCGGATCATCCGGTCCTGCAAGGAACTGGGGATCCCCACAGTGGCCATTTACACCGAACAGGACGCCAATGCGGTCCATGTCCTGAAGGCCGACCAGGCCATTTTGGTGACCCCGGGGCCTCTGGCCGGCTATCTGGATTATGAACAGATCATCAAGGTGGCCCAATGGGCTGAGGCGGACGCCATTCATCCGGGGTACGGGTTTATTTCGGAGAACTGGCGGTTCGCCTTCGCCTGCGAGCAGGCCGGCATCGCCTTCATCGGGCCCCGTTCCGAGGCCATCCGGGCCATGGGCAGCAAGACCCAGTCCCGGGAGATCATGGCCCAGGCCGGAGTTCCCATCACCCCCGGCTCCCCCGTCATCACTTCCGAAGCGGAGGGAACGGAGTGGGCCGACCGGTTGGGCTATCCTTTGCTCATCAAGGCCAAGGCGGGAGGCGGCGGCCGGGGTATGCGGCTGGTCACCAGCGGGGAGGAGCTGGTCCGGGGCCTGCCGGCGGCCCGGGCCGAAGCCAAGAAGGCCTTTGCCGACGACGCCATCTACCTGGAAAAGTTTATCGTGCACCCCAAACACATCGAGATCCAGATCATGGCCGACAAATACGGCCAAATCGTGCATTTGGGGGAGCGCGACTGTTCCATCCAACGGCGGCACCAGAAACTCATCGAGATTGCGCCGTCCCTGGTCCTGACCCCGGAGAAGCGGGCCGTCATGGGTGAAGTGGCGAAAAAGGCGGCTCTGGAGATCGGCTACCATACCGTGGGCACGGTGGAATTTCTGGTGGACCGGGACCTGAATTATTATTTCCTGGAGGTCAATACCCGGATCCAGGTGGAGCACCCCATCACCGAAATGATCACCGGCATCGATATCGCCAAGGAACAGATCCGGCTGGCGGCCGGGGAACCCCTGGGCATGGCCCAGGAGGATGTGGAGTTGCGGGGCTTTGCCATCGAGTGCCGGATCAACGCCGAAGATCCCCGGAACAATTTCTTTCCCTCCCCGGGGAAGATTACCAAATACGTCTCCCCCGGTGGCATCGGCATCCGCCTGGACGGCTGCGTCTTCGGCGGCTACGAAGTGCCGCCCTACTTTGATCCCCTGCTGGCCAAACTCTGCGCCTGGGGCAACACCTGGGACGAGGCGGTGCGGCGCATGCAACGGGCCATGGATGAATACATCATCCGGGGCATCAAGACCACCATCCCGCTGTATCGGCGCCTGCTCCGGGACGACGAATTTTTACGGGGCCGTTTCACCACGGAATATATGGAGAAAAAGATTCAGGAACTGAGCTACGAAGAGGAGAGGGAGCCCTTCGACCTGTATTTCGTGGCCGCCGCGGCCCTGTTTTTTGAGATGAACTCGTTCTATTCGCAACAGGATTGAGGTCATGAGCCTGCCAGTACAGATTACCGACACCTCCCTGCGGGACGGGGAAGAGGGATTCGTCCTCAAACAGATCCGGCTGGAGGAACTCAACCGGTTGGGGAAACTCCTGGACCGGGTGGGCTTCTATGCCCTCGATTGCTGGGGCGGCAGCACCTTTCAGGCCGCCCTGGTGCAGCTCAAGGAAGATCCCTGGGAGCGGCTTAAAAAGCTGCGGCGGGCCGTGAAAAACACCCCCCTGCAGATGATCGTGCGGGGCCAGATGCTGGTGGGCGCCCGGCCGTTTCACAAAGAGGTGGTGCGGAAATTCATGGCCCGGGCGGCCAATCTGGGCATTGACATCTTCCGGATCTACGATCAGCTCAATGACCTGGAAAACATGCAGATGGCCATTGCCTTGGGCAAGGAACTCCGCAAGCAGGTGGAGGCCACCATTCTGTTCTCCATCAACCCCGCGGTCCAGATTGACGATTATGTGCAGCGGGCCGGGGACCTGGTGAACCTGGGGGCCGACGCCATCTGCATCAACGATTCCCTGGGGGTGATGACGGTGCAGCAGGTCGCCACCCTGGTGCGCCATTACCGCCACCAGTACCATCAACCCCTGCGCCTGCACCTGCATGACAATCACGGCAATGCCCTGGCCGCCTATCTGGTGGGCATCCGGGCGGGGGTGGAGCGGGTGGATACCACCCTCAACGCCCTGACCTGGCCTTATGGCCCCCCGGCCGTGGAGTCTCTGCTGTTCTCCCTGGGGGGCACCCTCTATGATCCGCAGTTGGACGTGGAGGCCCTCGGTGAGGTCTCCGAGCACCTCAAGCTCCTGAAGGGGGCATACAAATATCATCCGCCGGCCTTTCCCCGGGTCGAGGAGTACATTTCCGCCAACTACATTCCGCCCCTGCTCAAGGAGTTTATTCGGGAGGAACTGATCCGTCGGGACGCCCGGGACCGGCAACAGGCCGTCTATAAAGAGGCCCACAAGGTCTGGGGGGATTTGGGCTTCCTGCCGCTCAAGGGCCGCATTCTGGAGATCGTGGGCGAACAGTCGGTGGAGAATGTGCTTTCCGGCGAACGCTATACCAAGATCACCGAGGGTATGGCCAACCTCCTCAAGGGCCGCTATGGTCCCATCGACTCCCTGGCCAGCAATGAACTGGTGCAACTGGCTCTGGAGGCCCGGGGGGCGGAGCGGGAAAAGACCTGGGAAGGTCGCTTGCGGCAGGCCCCCGGCCTCACCCAGGAAGAGGACATCCTGACCTACACCCTCTTCCCGGAGGAGGCGGACCACTTCTTTCAGCATCGTTCCCAGGCGGCTGCCGCGGCCCGGGGGCCCAAGCCCCTGCCGGTGGACCTCAAGGCCCCGGCCCAGGCCCCCATTCACATGGCGCCGGGCATGCCCCGGGGCCTGACCTTGACTCACCGGGGTGAAGAAGTTTCAGCTCGCCTGGAAGGCCTGGGACCCTTCCGGGGCAGCAAACAGACGCTGTTCATCAACGTGGGGGATAACACCGAGGAAATGGAAGTCACTTTGGTGGCCGGCAGCAGTTCCTTGCCGGAATACCGGATCACCTTCCACGGTGAGACCTATGCCGTCAAGTTCCGTAAGGCCTTTCCCAAAGAAGAGGAGTACACGCCGATTTTCCTCGAGATCAACCAGCAGATCGAGGAATTCCTGATCAAGCATATACCGATGGATTGATGCAGGGGAAAGTAACAAGCCGAAGCCCAGGATGGGCCAGCATCCCTGACTCGCCCCCTTCTTCCCCAGGGCTGGGGACAGAAGACATAGTTCTGAGAAGTGGGAGGAAAGACCATGGGAGTGCGCCGCCGTATATTGCCTGTAGGCTGGTACCCGGGGTCGGCCCGGGGCTGCCGGGAGGAGATTGCCGCCTACATCGAGACCGCCCCCCCGCTGCCGCCGGTCCAGAAGGTCTATGGCGGCATCGTGCCCCACGCCGGGTGGTATTTTTCGGGGCGATTGGCGGCCCAGGTTCTCCATCTGGCCTCCCGGGTGGTGCAACCCCAGGTCGTGTGCGTCTTCGGGGGACATTTGGGGGCCGGTTCGCCCCCCCTGCTGGTGTCGGAAGACGGTTGGGAGACCCCTCTGGGGGTGATTGACCTGGCGACGGAGTTCTTTGAACCCCTCCAGGAGAAGCTTCCCTGCTATCCCGAGCCCCCCGGGGACAATACCATTGAGGTGCAACTCCCCCTGGTGAAATACTTTTTCCCGGAGGCCCGGCTCCTGGCGGTGCGGGCCCCCCACTCCCGCACGGCGGTGGCCCTGGGGCAGGCGGTGGCGGAAGTGGCCCGGGACCTGAAGCAGTCCCTCCTGGTCATCGGCTCCACGGATCTGACCCATTACGGACCCAATTACGGCTGGGCTCCCAAGGGTTATGGAGCGGCGGCGGTGAAATGGGTCAAGGAGGTCAACGACCGGAAGTTCGTGGACCAGGCCATGGCCCTGGACGCCGAGGGGGTACTCCAGGCGGGGGTGCAGGATCAGAGCGCCTGCAGTTCCGGCGGGGCCGCGGCCGCCATCGCCGCGTCCAAGGCCATGGGAGCGACCACGGCCCATAAAGTGGGGTATTATACCAGCTACGACGTCATGCCCAACGACAGCTTCGTGGGGTACCTGGGGGTGGTCTTTGTTTCTTAGGTGAGGCGCGGCCCAATCCTGTCCTCTTTTTCACCGCAACCCGGAGCCTCATTCACGATCCATTCCGCACTGCCGCAGCCCTCTGTTCCACCCCCTGCCTTCGGGAGGCCAGGGAGCGCACCTGCGCCTGTGGCCCCGCCCATCTCCAAGAATTATTGGGTGACGCCGGAAGATGGTTGTCGGTCCGTTTTTTGTTATAATATTCATAATAAACGTGTCCCTGGATTCATGTCCCAAAGAACTACCGGAGGTGGCGTCTGCCCGCCCCTTCTTCCCTCCCCGAGATGTAAGGTATGGACGAAGACATGGGGACCAGGCCCGAAGCCGATGACAGCCGCGCCTGCGAAACCCGGGGCGGCCTGTGGGGCAGCGAGTGCAGCCGGTTGTGGCTGCGCTATGTGGATCAGACTAAAAACCTGCTGGTTCTCCATCTGACGCCGGGCGGGATTATTCTGGACTGCAACCAAGGCTTTCTGAAGTTGGCGGCCCTGGGGGAGAAACCTCACGGCGACGCCCTGAACAGATTTTTCCCCTCCCTCGACTTGCAGTTTCTGAAGGATCTGCCCGAGGACTTTTGCCAAAAAATTCCTCTCCAGCTTCGTTCGGAGATCTCCGGGCTCCTGAATCTCAACGGTTATATCTGCCGTCTCGCCGGGAATTATCTCCTCCTGGGAGAGAGGCCCACACTCCTGGACAACGACCTCTTCAGCAAGATGAGCCAGCTCCATGAAGAGCTCCTCAGCATTACCCGGGAGCTCGCCATCCAGAAGGCTGAACTGGAGCGGGCCCGGACCAGCCTAAAAATCCTCCAGGGACTCCTGCCCATCTGCTCCGCCTGCAAAAAGATTCGGGACGACCAGGGGTTTTGGCAGCAGATCGAGCACTACATCGCCGAGCACTCCGAGGCCGATTTCAGCCACAGCATTTGCCCGGAGTGCGCCCGCCAGCTCTATCCCCAATATCTAAGAAAAGATCCCGAAGCTCCGCAAACCTAACCCCTGTCCCGCCCTACTGCCGGTGTGCTCATCGGGTGAGGGGGGGACTTGCGCTTCCAGGTGTCCGGCCGGGCGCGCCGGGGGCGGAAAAGCCGTTGGTCTTCTCCGCCCCCACCTGGTTTTTGGCAGGCTTAACTTATCTTATCCTCAGCCATTCTACCCGCACATGGCATCGAAAAGCTCCGTACATCATTTCTGGAAACCATAACCTGGAAATCGGGCTCTAGTACTCCACCTCCGCCACATACGGAAAATGGTCCGACGGGTAGCGCCCGGCCTGATCATAGGTGATGATCTCGGCCCGGCGCACCCGGAACGGCTCGGTGGTCAGAATCCAGTCGATGCGGTTGCCGAAGCGCTCTCCGGCAAAGCTGTGCTGGGTGGTGGCGTCTTCGGCCAACCCCAGGGTCTCCCAACTGTCTTGAAAGGGACTGCCGTCGGTGGTCAGGATGCGGTGCACCTCGGAACCGGGGGCGTCGTTGAAGTCCCCCACCAGGATGGCGGGGCTGGCCAGCTCCTCAAAATGCCGCCGCAGCATCAGGGCCCCCTGGCGGCGGGCCTCGACGGAGATGTGGTCCAGGTGGGTGTCGGCAAAATAGAACCACAGGTCCCGGTTCACCTCCCGGAAGCAGCCGAAGGTGACCATACGGGGAAAGGCGCTGTCCCAGCTCTTGCTGCGGTGCACCCCCGGCGTCTGGGACAACCAGAATTCCTCTCCCGGTCCGGCCACGACCTTGTCCGGGCGATAAAAGATGGTGGGATACTGACAGGTGGGGTCCACCTCCCGGTGGGCCGTGAAGGGGGCATAGCCGGTGAGGTGGTCGGCGAGATAGTCCAGCATGGGCACGGTGCCCTCCTGGGTCCCCAGGAGGTCCGGCAACCGGGCCCAGATGGTCTCCAGCACCAACTCCTTGCGGTGCCGCCATTCGTCCGGGCCGTCCACTGGGGTGGCGAAGCGCAGGTTGAAGGTCATGATTCGCATAGCAGTTCCGTATTCGGAGTGGCCATGTCCGGGTTACGAAAAGGGGCTGGGCAGTGGGCTGGGAAAGAACAGCTCCTGGCCCTGGCGCAGGAAATAGGCGTCGGTCATGGAGGCCAGAAAGTCCCGCACGATCTCGGCTGGCCGGCTCTGTTGCCGATACCCCGGGTCCATATGGACCAGAAAATCCCGCCACAGGGGGGAATCCTCCCGGCCCGCCGCCAAATCGCCCAAAAACCGGGTGAACATCAGCCCGAACAGGTCGGCGATCTTATCGGTTTCGGCCTTGATGCGGGGATTCTTATAGATGCGCCGGTAGTTGAAGTCCCGGAGCGCCTTCAAGGCCTGGTTCACCTCCGGGCTGTAGGACACGTAGTTCTTGTTGTGGCTGTTGGCAATGAGGTCCGTGACCAGGGCATAGACGATGGTGCCGTTGGTGCTGCCCAGGGTCTGGCGCACCTCCGGGGGCAGTTCCTCCCGTCGCACCAGGCCCAGCAGGATGGCGTCCTCCAGGTCGCGCCCGATATAACTGATGGTGTCGGCCTGGCGCACCACGCAGCCCTCCAGGGTCATGGGTTTCAGGGGGGCGTCGGGATCGGCCAGTTTGACGGCGATCTCCGCCTCCAGCTCTGCAAAGGATTTCTCCCGGTCCGGGGATAGGCGTTCCAGGTGGGTTTCGCCGTCGTGGGTCAGGATGCCGTCCAGCACCTGGAGGGACAGATTGAGCCCCCGCCCCTGTTTTTCGATCTTCTCCAGGAAACGCACCCCCTGGACGCTATGCAGGAAGGGGCCGATGCCGTGGGCCTGGCACAGGCGGGACAGGATGTCCTCACCGTCGTGGCCGAAGGGCGGATGGCCGATATCGTGCCCCAGGGCGATGGCCTCCAGCAGGTCTTCATTGAGGCGCAGGTAGCGGCCGATGGTCCGGGCGATCTTGGACAGCAATTGCACGTGCAGGACCCGGTGGCTGATCTGTTCGTGGTCGATGAGATAAAAGACCTGGGTCTTGTCGATGTAGCGGGTGTAGGCCCGGGAGTGCAGGATGCGGTCGGCGTCGATGGCGTAGTTTTGCCGGTGCCCCAACAGGATGCGTTCTTCATAGTTGCGGCGGATGGCCTGCCGGCTCCGGGTGGCATACGGGGAGAGCAGGTCCTCTTCCCGTCGGTCCCACAGATCGCGTAATTCTCGCAGGTCGGTCATCACAGGATCGCGGCTAAATCTCCAGGGTCTAAGGGTATAAGTCGGGCGTGACCAGGAAATCGTAGCTCCTCCGCCCCCCCCAGTTTTTATCATACCACAGGCGTCGGGGAGGGCAAGCCCGGCAAATCACCCCAGCGCCTTGACAGGAAAAAAATCGCCCTTATTAAAAAAGAAGAGGCCGGATTTCCTTTTCCCCCGCACCCTTCCACGAGAGAGGAGTCGAGCCATGATCAAGGTCATGATGGAGCGGTCGATCAAAGGGAAGAATGTCGGCGAGATTGTGCGTCTGCTCCGGCTGCTGCGGGTCAAGGCCATGCAGCAGCCCGGGTATATCTCCGGGGAGACCCTGCACGCCGTGGACGACCCCAACTACTACCTGGTGATCAGCGCCTGGGAGCGGCTGGCCGATTGGCAGGCCTGGTTCGCTAATCCGGAACGGCAGCAGCTCCAGACGGAATTGGACGCCGTTTTGGAGCAGCCCACCCGCTTGCGGATCTTCACCTACTGACAGAGCCCGAGGGGACTGCTTGGCGAAGTCCCCCCCCTCTCATCCCCGCTCCAGGGGGAATCCATATGGATGCCCGGACCCGACGGCCCGCCGTGCCAGGGTGTTGCCCGGCCTTATGCCTGGGGTGCGGTCTCAGATGTACCTGCTCCCTGGTCCTCTCTCCCGAGCCCTGAAGCGGCCTGGTCCCCATCTGCCTTCAGCTTGCCCAATTGATCTCCCGGAAGTCCTGGCGCAGCACCATCACCCGCAGATACTTCATGGCCAGTTTCAGCAGTTCGGCGTCGTCGGCGACCCTCCGGGCCAGATCCTCGGCAGGCAGGGGCAGAAGTTGGGCGATGGGCGACTCCAGGAACAGGGGCCCGAAGCTGTCCAGGTCATACGCCGCCAGGTAAAACAGCTCCCGAATCTTGTCCGTGATCTTCCCGATATATTTTACGGGCAGGCCCAATAACACCGTCCGCCACTCGCGGTTGGCCGCGTCATACTCCTCCAGGCCCTGATTGACCCGCCAGGACTCCACCGTCCATTCCTGGTCGGCCCCGAAGCCCTGGCAGTGCTCCTCCTGAATATAGGCGAAGCACTCCGTCAACCCCTGGGGGGTCATCATGCTTCCCAGGGCCACGGGGTAGTACCGGCAGGTGGTGGGCCGGTCTTCATACACCCCGCATCCCGCCTCCGTGACAAACGGACAGCGCTTGTCTTCCCCGGGCATGTCCAGCACCACCAGGGGCAGGCTGGTGTCCGGATCGGCCTCCCGCCGGGTGTAGCGCGCCAAAAACTCGCCGGTCTTCAGCCCCAGCCTCCGCCTCAGCCGCAGAATGTCATAGGGGCTCAGGTAAATGGTGGTCTGCTGGCAGCAATTCGTGAAGCAGGGCAACCCGGGATGGCACCGGAAGTGAAATCTCTGGCCCGGGGTCAGCTCCATCAGTTCGAGTTCATTATCATCTTGGTGCTCGGTCATGCCATCTCCTTGCATCTCACCAAGCCGGAAAGATTCCCTGCGGCCTTGGTTTCATCAAAATAAGTATACTCCATTCCCTCCCATCTCCCAAATTTCCCGCCCGGGGGCAGGGCGATACCGATACAGCCCTGGTCCCGAATGAGACGGACGAGGTCGGGGCCAATGCCAAGGCTGCCCCCGGACTAGTACTCGGATGCTTTATTAGCGAGATATTTTAGGCTCTCGGTTAAGGCAGCGACTCAAAGGCAATGGACGCATGAAGAACGACGGATACTGGAATCCAGGGTGCGTAGCAGCAAGACAGAGCAGCGCCAGGTCCTTCGGGCTCGCATTATTTAGGCGGCGACCCCAGGAGCAAAGCCGGCATATTTTGACTGCTTTGGAAAATTATTCCCGGGACACAGCATCAGACGGCGGCTACTTTGACAAACTCAATGCAAACCGCCTTGTTCCGGATGTTTTAAGGCGCTTCACAGCTATAAACGAAATGGCAGTCTAATGAGTAAGATAATAAACTGCTCCGACAATATTCCCGGGGGCAGTCATGGGAAAAGTAACCAAGAGTCTCTCCCGCCATTCCAAGGCGAAGCTTCAGGCAAAGATCAAAGCCACCGGGGGCTTGGGGCGGGTCCAAAACTGGCTAATGGTTGGGAACGCCCTGGGAGACCCTCGACCTGCGGCCGAGATCGCGTTACCCACCGGTCTGGCGGAGCAATCAGTTCACAATTTGATTTCGAGGTACGATCGCTGGGGACCGGAAGCGGTGGAAGGGCCGGGGCAGGGTGGAGGGCGCCGTTGCTATTTAAGCAGGGAAGAAGAGTCGGCCTTCTTAGGCACAGCGTTTTAAGGAATTGAACCTAACCGACTGACGGTATCATTCCCTTGGCGCCATGGGGAGATTAGGCTCTCCTCTGGCAGGGCGGAATTGCCATGGCCGCATCTGGAATGGTCAGCGCGTTCAGGGAAAAATTATAATCTGCCCATGAACATGTCTAATTAAAGATGACGCTCTGGATATTTCAGTCTGCTCTCCGCCTGCAACATCGGCTGGAGCGTAAGGGCGGGAGCCTTTCTGGCCCCCGCCCTCCTCTCCCAAAATTAGGGTTTGATGGCCGCCAGCACCGTGGGGACAATGTCGGACCAACCGAAGGGCATGAAGTGGATGCCCTGGCACAGGGGGGCGATGTCCTTAAGCAGACGGATGGTGATCTCCGTGGCCTTGGCCTTATACTGCTCCTTGGGAACGCTCTCCATCTCCTGGATGAGCCATTCCGGCACGGTGATGCCGGTGACGTTGGCATTGATGAATTTGGCCATCTTGGGCGATTTGATGATGACCATGCCGAACATGATGGGCACGCCGAAGCCGGCGGTGCGTCGGGCAAAATCCTCATAGAGCTTGACATCATAGACCGGCTGGGTCTGGAAGAACTGGGCCCCGGCGGTGATCTTCTTCTCCATCTTCAGGAGCTGCAGGTCCAGGGGGTCAAAGTTGGGGTTGACCGCGGCCCCCAAGGCCAAATCGGTCGATTTGGTGAGGGAGTGCCCCACCATATCGTGGCCCTCGTTCAGTCCCCGGGCGATATGGAGGAGCTGCACGGAATCGATATCAAAGACCTGTTTGGCAGCCTTGTGGTCGCCTAACTTCATGTGGTCGCCGGTGAGGCACAGGACGTTGTCGATGCCCAGGCTGCAGGCGCTGAGCAGGTCGGACTGCAGGGCCAGGCGGTTGCGGTCGCGGCAGGTCATCTGGAAGATGGGGTCCATCCCGTACTGTTTCAACAGGATAGACCCGGCCAACGGACCCAGACGCATGAAGGCGCTCTGGTTGTCGGTGATATTCACGGCGTGGACGTAATCCTTGATGTCCAGGGCCTCCTGCAGGAACTCCGGGGGCGGGCCGCCATTGCTGCGCACGCAGCCCTTCACCGGGCCCACTTCGCTGGTGATGACGAATTCTTTTTGGGCGAAGAGTTCGGTCAGTTTCATGAGCTCACCCTCCCTTCCTTGATGTACAAGGTGCGCGGCTTGGCCGCCTTGCTATAGTCTTTGGGGCCCATGTAGCGTTTCAGCTTGTCCACTTCGCCCAGGGCCAGCATACGGTTGTAGATCAGAATCCAGGCGCAGTCCCGGTCGGTGTCGGCCTCGCATTTGCCGTTTTCGGCGCCGCCGCAGGGGCCTTCCAGGAGCCCCTTGGCGCATTTGGTCACCGGGCAGATGCCGCCGGTCTCATTGAGGATGCACTGGCCGCACTCCTGGCACTGCTCCAGGGCCAGGGTGCCGGGGACCAGCGTATCCATGTGGCCCACGGAGTCCAGACCGGTCTTGACCGGCACGGTGAGGCCGTAGACCTCGGTGAGATGGCGGGTGATCTGCACGGCGCCGCCGCAGCCCAAGACCAGGACGGCATCGGCTTCCTTAAGCTTGTCCTGCACCGGCTTCAGGACCGGATCGGATTTGGCCACGTTGCAGGTCCGTTCCGGGGTGACCTCGAGGATTACTTCCTTGCCCTGAGCCTTCAGGTCCTGGGCCATGGCCGCCACTTCGTCGGTGCCGCCGGTGAGGCAGACCTTGGCGCAGCCGTCGCAGCCCACCACCGCCACTTTGCGGTGGCCTTCCAGGGCGCCGAGTATTTCCTCCATGGGCTTCTTGGTGGTCCCGATCATGACATATCCTCCTTTTTGGATATTTCCTCACGGATAGGTATATCTCCTGGATTTCCGGGGCAGCCGTTGGGCCTCTTGATACCCCCCAGGGGTATATTTATTTCACACCATATTTTTCCGGCTGTCAACTCTTTTTATGAACAAAAGACCATTAGTCCGGAAACCTGGGCGACCGGGTCGGGTACCAACGCCGCCGAAGCTGGAGAGGTTGCTATTTCCCCTGTTGTCTTCTTACGGTGACGCTGTCGCCGCCGATGCCCCAATTGTCGGTATCCACTTCGTCGATGACCACGACGGTGGTTTGGGGATTTTTGCCCAGGATGTCGGCCAGCAGTTGGGTGACACCGCGGATCAGGGCCGCCTTTTGTTGTGCGGTCGCGCCTTCCCGGGTGATTTTGAGGTTGACGTAGGGCATGGGGTTGTCCTCCTCCTGTGATGATTAGGGTCCCAGAGATCTTGGTTCAGCCGCGGATTAGAGCGGGGTGCGAACCTAATCTCCCATCGCTCCCGAGCCGGACGGGGAACCCCCCTCCTTCCGGCGCAGGAGTTTGTCAGTGGGGCCGGATTTTACCCAAAGACCAGCCACTGGGGTTTCATAATAATGGCGACCCCCAGGGCCAGCATGAGGCAGCCGCCCACCAGGCGGGAGATGCGGGTGTACTTGCCGGTGACCCCGGTGGCCTGCAAGGTGGCCATGGCGGTGATGTAGACGATGAGGTCATCGAGCATGAAAATGAAGATGTAGAGGAAGAGATAGAGATAATATTGCCAGGGGGCGAGAGGGGTGAGGGTCAGCACCTGGATATAGACCACCGGCAGGCTAGCGGAGCAGATCAACTCCACCAGGTTGACGGCGAAGGCCAGGGCGACGATGCCGCCCAGGGACAGCCAGAACCGGCGTTCCCGGGTGATGGCCTGGAGACGGGAGAAGACCCGCTGGCGGCGGTCAGTGCCGGTGACCTTACAGGCGCCGACGGGATTGGTGAAGAACTCCCGGAGGTTATAGCCTCCAGCCAGGAGGGCGGTGAGGCCGATGAGCAGACGCACCCAGAAGACCAGCCCCAGGAACTGGAGCAGGTTGAGCCAGGCGGTCATAAACAGGAAGTAGATGAAGGCGGAGACGGCGATAAAGGTTGAGCCCAGGACCCACATCCGGAACCGGTCTTCCAGACCCAGGAGCACGCCGATGAGAAAGACCAGAACCCACATGGCGCAGGGGTTGAAGCCGTCCAGGGCGGCAATGAGAATGGTCAGGACGGGCAGGGACAGGTGTTTGGTATCGATCTCCCCCAGGAGGGGGAGGGTGATGGTTTCGGGAAGTGCCGGTTTGCCTGCGGGTTCCGGGGGAGGCGAGGGGAGCAGGGTGGCGACCACATCTGGAACCGGGTGTTTCAGGAGGGCATGCACCGCCTCTTCCAGAGCGGCGCCGGTGGTGGCCGCATCATACCAGCCGATGAAGCCCCGGTCGCCGACGATGGTGACAGGGACGCCGGAGATGGTGAGATTGAGCTTCTCGCCCACCCGGCGGAGGAGGGCCAGATGCTCCGGGTAGTTGGTGACTTCATAGGTGCGAATCCGGAGTTGGGGATATCGGGCTTCCAGCTGGGCCAGAAAGACTTTCTCCTGCTCGCAGTGATAACAGCCCTGTCCCCAGAACAGGTGGATGGTGAGAGACGGGGAGGGAGCCGGGGCAGCCAGCCCCAGAGTGGGCCACAGGCCGAGTATGGCCAGCAGGACAGCTAGACGATGCACAACACGGCGTCTGGAACAGGGAATCATGGGCGTGATCAGACCTCGGGATGCTGGTATGGGTGGATATCGGTGTCTTTGTACCAGGGATGGGCAGTCTGTGCAAGTGTGAGCGAGGGGAGGAGATTGGCGTGAGGGAAGAGCCAGCGAAATGCCCCAGCCTCAGGTCTCCTCTTCTCCAAGCAGCTTGTGTCCAAAGAACCGGTACTTTTTTTTAACCGAAAGAACACCTGACCCTGAACCTTCATAGACGGGGCAAAAGAATCTTGAAGGTAGTCCCCTGTCGGGGCGGACTGGAGACGGTAATGCTCCCGCCGTGTTCTTTGATGATGCTGTGGACGATGGCCAGCCCCATGCCGGTGCCTTTACCCCTCTCCTTGGTGCTGAAGTAGGGCTCGAAGATGCGGCCGATGACTGCGGGGTCTATGCCCCCGCCGCTATCCTTGACGGTGAGTTGCAGATAAGGGCCCGGGGACAGGTCGGGGTGGGCGGCGAGGGCAGGTGGGTCCAAGTCGGCCTCCTCCAGGAAGATCTCCAGGGAACCGCCCTGGTCCTGCATGGCGTGCAGGGCATTGGTGCAGAGGTTCATGGTCACCTGAAAGATCTGGTTGGCATCGGCCATAATGGTGGCCTCGGATTCCAGCCGGGTGTGGACAATGATATGCTCGGGAATGGTGCTGTGCAATATGCTGAGAACCTCTTCAATGAGATGTTTCATCACCACCGGCGTGCTTTCGGTGGCGCTGGGACGGCTAAAGGTCAGGATTTGCTCCACCAGGTTTTTGGCGCGGTCCGAGGCTCTTAGGGCCTCTTGGAGATAGAGCGCGGGTTTGCTGTCGGCGGGCAGGGTATCCCGGGCCAGGACGGTGTAGCCGATGATGGCCATGAGGATATTGTTGAAGTCGTGGGCCACACCGCCGGCCAGGGTGCCGATGGCCTGCATCTTCTGGGCCTGAAGGAGTTGGGCTTCCAGGTTGGCCTTGAGTTCCGCAGCCTTTTGGCGCTCCGTGATATCCCGGGCGATGGTCAGGACGGTGGGTTGATCCTGGAAGTCGATGAGACTGGCATGGATCTCCACCGGAATACGCCCGCCGTCCCGGGTCGTGAGGACAAGTTCGCCGCTGACGTTTTTCTCCGCCACGATTCTCCGCGTGAGTTCGGCCACCAGTCGATACGATTCCGGGGCCAGGAGCTTTTGGGCCGGCAGATGGAAAAGCTCCTCCCGTCGGTAACCGAAGGTTTGGCAGACCAGGTCGTTGGCGGCCACAATGCGCCCGGGCTGCCCGGCGGCGGGCAGTTTGTGGACGAAGATAAAATCGTCGATGCTGTTGAACAGCCGGCGGTATTGTTCCTCGCTGTTCCGGAGGGCCTGGAGGGCATGTTTATAGTTGGTGATGTCGAGGGAATACCCGATCAGGCCGATAACTTCCCCGCCGCGATCGCGCAGGAAGGTGAAGGACAGGACGACAACGCATTCCTCCTGGGATTTCTTCACCGCGCGCATTTCCAGCTCCTGGAAGCCTTTTTGCTGCAGGGGGGCGATGACCTGGGTGGGGAAGGCGTCCTGCAGGTCCTTCGGGAAGATGAAGGAAATATGGCGGCCCTGGGCTTCCAAGGCGGTATAGCCGTATAACCGTTCGGCCCCCCGGTTCCACCCCGTAATGATGCCATCGGGGTTGGTGGCGACGACGGCGCTGGGAACCTTGTCGATGATTTGGGCCTGGCACTGCAGCAGGTCTTCGGCCGCTCGGCGGGCGGTAATATCCAGGACGGCCCCGACGATACCGCCGGGTTTGCCGTCCACCCCCCAGAAGGTGCCTTTATGAAAGATAACGGTACGCTGGACCCCGGATTTTTCATAAATGACCGAGGGATACTCCTGAGCCCCGCCCCGTCGGAGGAGTTCCCGGTCCTTTTGGGTATAAAAGGAGGCCAGGCCCAGGGGGACCAGGTCATGGACCGACATTCCCTTCAAGGCGGTTTTCTTCACTCCCAGGAGTTTCGCAAAGGCTCGATTGCAGCCGAGATAAAACCCCAGGGAGTCTTTATAATAGATGGGGATGGGGAGGGCGTCGAGGAGGCCCTGATGAAAATCGAGCTCGCTCTTGAGGTTGCGCGCCGCCTGCTGGAGCCGGGTGCGCTGCGTCATCAGCGTCATCATGAGAACGGCGAGGAGGATCACGAGCCCCAAGCCGATCCCCGCCAGGAACATATCCTCGGGCGCCAGGAGGGCCAGCACGGCGGCGAGCAGCAGGAATCCCGCCAGGACGGTTCCCTTTTGCCAGACTCCGGACCAGGTCACGAGTCTGGTCGAACCTGATGGGGGGAGCTTGAGCAGGTCTTTGAAGGTTCCCATCGTCGGGGGTGATGCCTCAAGGGCCGGCGCCACATTATCATGAAAGTTCCATCATCCTCGGACCGATCTCCCCCCCGCGGGTGGCGAGACGGACACTTGGGAAGAAGATATCCGGCCTCATGAGGTTATTGTTCCACCAGTTCCACCCGGCGGTTGCGGGCCCGGCCGGGCTCGGTCTGATTGGAGGCCACGGGAGCCAGGGGCCCCACTCCGAAGCCCTGGAGACGGGCCGCATCGATGTGGTGCTGGGAGGCCAGGGATTTAACCACCGCCTGGGCCCGGGCCTGGGACAGCTTGAGGTTGTGGTCCAGATTACCCACGTTATCCGTATGGCCCACGACAAAGAGCTTGATCCGGGGCTGTTGCGCCAGGAGGCGGGCGATCTCCTGCAGCGCCGGAGCGGATTCCGGCTTGACCACGGCCTGGTCGAAATCAAAGAAGATCCCGTAGACCGGCACCCGACCGGCGGTGCCGAGATCCCGGGCCAGGGCCGCGGCGTCGGCGACCACTTCCTGGACCATGGGTTGTCTCTCCACAATGATCAGTCGATAGGCGTCCCCTCCGGAATGGGCCTCGACCCTGGCCCACAGTTCTTTGTCTCCCCGGGTGAGTTTCAGATAGACCCTGTTATCTGCAGGGCTGTGGGCCAGTCCGCCCGCCTTTTTGGCGGCTTCGCCATAGTTGCGGGTAATCTGCAGTTCCGAAGGCAAGGTCGCCCCTTTTTTCAGGAGGTAGGACAGATAATAGGCATGTCCCTCCACCGTCACCGGGTCGGCCTCGGGTTGGGCCGGATCGGAGAACTGTTCCGCCGCGAACTGCTTTTCGGCGTAGTCATCCAGATAGAAGCCGGGCATCCGGGAGAAGGCGGGGTGGTCCCGGCCGCCTTTGACATCTTGCGCCGCCGCGCCGGCGGACAGCGACATGAGCAACCCCAGGCACACCAGAACCCGCTGAAGCGGTTGGAGCATGGCGAACCTCCTGCAGTATGCAGTTATTCTACTTTATTCTTATCGGCAGACGCCTCGCGATCTCAAGAAACTGCCGGGTGACCAGAATTAATGTATCACGGGGGCGGGATTTCTCAAGGGGGCGGGTTACGCGCTTTTCCCCACCCGGGGCTTTGTGATATAAAATAAAGATAAAAATAATGTCATATCGCGGAGTTTACAATTATGTCTTTGGTTCGCACCCGGTTTTCCCCTAGTCCCACCGGTTTCCTGCACCTGGGGGGCGCGCGCACGGCGTTGTTCAACTGGCTTTATGCCCGCCACCAGGGCGGGGTTTTCCTCCTCAGGGTGGAAGACACCGACGTGGCCCGGTCCGAGGCCCGGTTCGAGGCAGATATTGTCCAGGGCATGACCTGGCTGGGGCTGGATTGGGACGAGGGCCCGTTCCGGCAGAGCGAGCGGATGGAGACCTACCGGGACTTCGTGGCCCGGCTGCTGGACCGGGGCGCGGCCTACTACTGCGACTGTCCCCCCGAGGACTTGGAGCGCCGGCGGCAGGAGGCCCTGGCCCGGGGTGAGAAGCCCCGCTACGACGGCCACTGCCGGGACCGGGGGCTGGGACCCGGGCCGCGGACCGCGGTGCGCTTCCGGGGGCCCCGGGAGGGGGTGACCCATTGGCAGGACCTGACCCGGGGCCCCATCGCCTTCGATCATGCCGAGCTGGACGACCTGGTGTTGGTGCGGGCCGACGGCGTCCCCACCTATAACTTTGCGGTGGTGGTGGACGACATCACCATGGGGATCACCCAAGTGATCCGGGGGGACGACCACATCCCCAACACCCCGCGGCAGATCCTGATCTACCGGGCCTTGGGGGCCGAGCCGCCGCAGTTCGCCCACATCCCCATGATCCTGGGGCCCGACAAGGCCAAGCTGTCCAAGCGGCACGGGGCCCTGTCTCTCCTGGCCTACCGGGACATGGGCTATCTGCCCCAGGCCCTGATGAACTTCCTGGCCCGGCTGGGGTGGTCCCACGGCGACCAGGAGATCTTCAGCCAGGCGGAGCTGGTACAGCATTTTTCCCTGGAGCACGTGGGCAAGGCCGCCGGGGTGTTCGACGTGGAGAAGCTCAAGTGGCTCAACGGCCACTATCTCCGGGCCACACCGCCGGTGGAACTGGCCCGCCTGCTGCCGCCCTTCCTGGAGGCCCAGGGCCTGGACCCGGCGGCGGGGCCGGATCTGGCCAAGGTGGCGGCGACCCTGGCGCCCCGGGTCCACACCCTGGCGGAGATGGCCGAGATGGCCGGCTTTTACTTCCAGGCGCCCACCACCTATGACCCCAAAGGGGCCAAGAAGTTTCTCATTGCCGAGGTGAAGCCGGCCCTGGAGGAGATCATGGCGCAGCTGGCCGCGGCACCGGAACTGACCGAAGCGGCGGTCAACGCCGTCTTCGCCGCGGTGCAGGAGGCCACCGGCCTGAAGATGGGGGCCCTGGCCCAGCCGGTGCGCCTGGCCCTCACCGGCAAGACCGCCTCCCCGGGCCTGGCCGAGATGATGGACGTCCTGGGCCAGGAGGAGGTCCTGCGGCGAATCCAGACGGTGGTGGGGGTGATGGGGGGCTGAGCATGAAGAAGTCCGAGATCATTCGATCCTTGCGCCATTTCAAGGAAATGAACCGGGATAAATACCGGATTATCAGGCTGGGTCTGTTTGGCTCGGCCGCCCGGGACACCCTGGAGGAGCCCCATGATGTCGATGTGGTGGTGGAGATGACGGAACCCGATCTCTTCAGCCTCATCGGCATCAAACAGGACCTGGAAGGACAATTGCGGCGCCCCGGGATGTGATCAGATATCGGGAGAACATGAACGCCTTTCTGAAGCGCCTCATCGATCAAGCGGCGGTCTATGTATGACCGGGAGTTGGCGCTATAGAGCCGGCAGTCTTTGATATCCAGAACCTATTTCAAAACTCCTTTTTGTCATTCCGAGCGAATGCGAGGAATCTCTCTTTTCAAGCCGTTAGCCATTTTCAGGTCTTCTGTCGGGGTGATCAGAAAGGGTTTTGAAATGACTGTAATCCAGACCTTGGCGCCCGATGGATGGAAGTGGCCCATGGTAGGCTGTTAGAGCTGCGCTCCGGCAAAGTGACAGGCTTCCCGGCGAAGAGGTCTTCTCCGGGGTTCTGAGGCGGCTTTTCCCCCGCAACACTCCGAGTGCGACTAAGCACCAGCATAACTCTTTGACTTGAATGATAATAGCGTAAATACCGGCACGGTCCTGTCCATTCGCGGCAGTGTCGTGGATGCCCGTTTCCCCCGGCGGCTGCCGGCCCTCAACGGTCAGTTGCGGGCCGGCGACGACGGCGTCGTGGTCATCGAGGTGGTCAGCCACCTCAGCGCCGCGGTGGTGCGCGGCATCGCCCTGACGCCCACGCACGGCCTGGCCCGGGGCTCCGTCCTCACGGACCTGGGCCATCCCCTGCGGGTTCCGGTGGGAAACCATTTGCTCGGGAGGGTCTTCAACGTCTTCGGGCAGACCATCGACCCGGGGGAAGCAGTGACCGGCGGCGAGTGGCGCTCCATCCACCAGCCGCCGGCCTCGCTGACGGCCCGCACCACCATCTCGGAAATCTTTGCCACCGGGATCAAGGCCATCGACGTCCTGGCGCCCCTGGAACGGGGCGGCAAGGGCGGTCTGTTCGGCGGCGCCGGGGTCGGGAAGACCGTCCTGATCACGGAGCTGATCCACAACACGGTGGGTGGCCACCAGGGCATCAGCATCTTTTGCGGCATCGGGGAGAGATGCCGGGAAGGCGAAGAGCTCTACCGGGAGATGAAGACCGCCGGGGTGCTCGATAAGACCGTGATGATCTTTGGCCAGATGAACGAGCCTCCCGGCGCCCGCTTCCGCGTCGGCCACGCCGCCCTCACCATGGCCGAATACTTCCGGGACAATGCCCGGCAGGATGTCCTGTTGCTGATCGATAACATCTTTCGCTTCATCCAGGCCGGCACCGAGGTCTCCGGCCTGATGGGATTGCTTCCGTCGCGTCTGGGCTACCAGCCCACCCTGGCCACCGAAATCGCGGAACTGGAGGAGCGCATTTGCAGCACCGCGTCGGGCGCCATCACCTCCGTGCAGGCGGTCTACGTCCCCGCCGACGATTTCACCGATCCGGCCGCCACGCATACCTTCGCGCATCTCTCCTCCACGATTGTCCTGTCGCGCAAACGTGCCAGCGAGGGGCTCTATCCGGCCATCGACCCCCTCCAGTCCGGCTCCAAAATGCTGGCCCCCCCCATCGCCGGCCGGCGGCATTACCGGGTGGCCCAGGAGGTGCGGCGGACCCTGGCGGTCTACGAAGAGCTCAAAGATATCATCGCCATGCTGGGCCTGGAGGAACTCTCCCCGGAAGACCGCCGCCTGGTCTTTCGGGCCCGGCGGCTGGAGCGGTTTTTGACCCAGCCCTTTTTCAGCACCGAGCAGTTCACCGGCCACCCGGGCAAGATGGTCTCGCTCCATGACGCCCTCACCGGCTGCGAGCGGATTCTGGATGATGAATTTTTCGACTATCCGGAAAGCGCCCTCTACATGATCGGCACTGTTGACGAAGCCCGGAAGCCATGAAACTCAAGGTCCTGCTGCCCACGGAAGTGCTGCTGGAAGAAGCGGTGGTCAAGATCTTGGCCGAGGCTCCCCACGGCCACTTCTGCCTCCTGCCCCGGCACATCGACTTGGTGAGCCCCCTGGTCCCCGGTCTGCTGTCCTACGTGAAGGCTGACACCGGCGTGGAGGAGTTTCTGGCGGTGGATGAAGGCATTTTGGTCAAGTGCGGCCCGGAGGTCCTGGTGTCCACCATCAACGCCGTCCAGGGACCGCAATTGGGGCAGCTGCGGGAGATCGTCGCCCGACAATTCAAGACCTTGTCCGCCCGGGACCAATCGGCGCGTTCGGCTCTGGCCCAGCTGGAAGCCAATTTCATTCGCCGGTTGTTAAAGATGCAAGATTATGCCCGAACCGAAAGAATCTGAGGCCCGGCCGGCTCCGGGACAGGACTTCGGTCGCCAGATCGAGGTGAAGGAAAAGCGGCTCATACGGGCCCGGGCCCGCCCCCCGGCGAACGTCTGGTTCGGCTTCGGGACGTTTGGACTCATCGGCTGGTCGGTGGTGATCCCGGCGCTGGTGGGGGTGGCGGGGGGAATCTGGATCGATCGCACCTGGCCGAGCCGGTTTTCCTGGACCCTCATGCTCCTGCTCCTGGGAATTATCCTGGGTTCCCTGAATGCCTGGCGCTGGGTGAGCCAGGAGCGCAAAAATATCGAGAAAGACAAGTAATCGGCCCGGATATGGAAATCAGCCTGGACAATTGGGTGCTTTGGCGTTGGGGACCGCTGGTGGTGAACGCCACCCTGGTCTACACCTGGCTGGTGATGCTGCTGTTGACCGGCGGCTCCTGGCTGGTGACCCGCCGGCTGTCCGCCGCACCTCCCTTGAGCCGCTGGCAGAATCTCTTGGAAGTGGTGGTGTCCACCATCGCCGGGCAGATTCAGCAGATCAGCCAGCAACGGTCCGGCCATTATCTGCCTTTTATCGGCACCCTGTTTGTCTTTATTTCCCTGGCCAATCTCTTGAGCATCATCCCCGGCTATCACCCCCCCACCGATTCCCTGTCCACCACCGTGGCCCTGGCCCTCTGCGTCCTGGTGGCGGTGCCCCTGTTCGGCATCTCTCAGCAGGGGCTCCGTGTCTACCTGGGCCATTATCTCCAACCCACCTTTTTGATGTTGCCGTTTCACCTGATGTCCGAGTTCTCCCGCACCGTGGCCCTGGCAGTGCGCCTCTTCGGCAACGTCATGAGCGGCGTGATGCTGGGGGCCATTCTGTTGGCGGTGGTGCCCCTCTTTTTTCCCGTCCTCATGCAGTTGTTGGAGCTGCTCATCGGCCAGATCCAGGCCTTTATCTTCGCCGTCTTGGCCACCGTCTATATCGCTTCCGCCACCCAGGCGCATGAAGAAAGGAGACCGGCCCTGAGGCCGGAAGACCCGGGCGCAGCATTGTCGGAACGCCGGAAGGAGGAATCACACCCATGACCACCACCATGCTCATCGGGGCAATTTCCATTTTTACCGCCGGGCTCATCATGGCCATCGGTTCCATCTGTACGGCCTTGGCCCAAGGCCGGGCCATCTCCCAGGCCCTGGCCGCCATCGCCCAACAGCCGGACGAATCGCCCACCATCACCCGGACTCTGTTCGTCGGGCTGGCCATGATCGAATCCCTGGCCATTTATTGTCTGGTCATCGCCATGATTCTGATCTTCGCCAATCCCTTCTGGAATCATGTGATCGCCCAGGCCGGAGGCTAACCGGGTGTTGATCGATTGGTTCACCGTCGGCGCCCAGGTCGTCAACTTCCTGATCCTGGTGGTCCTGCTGAAGAAATTTCTCTATGGCCCCATTACCCAGGCCATGGCGGCGCGGGAGGCCAAGGTCAAAGCCCAATTGACCGAGGCCGAAGCCCAGCGGCAGGCCGCGGCCGCGGAAGAAGCCGCCATCCATCAGCGCCTGCAGGAATTGGAGGAGACCCGCCAGGCCCTCGCCGACCGGGTGAAAGCCGAAGTTGATGACCAAAAACAGGCCCTGCTGGAGGCCGCCCGGCAGGAACTGGAACAATACCGCCAAGGCCGGCTGCAGGCCCTGGAGCGGGAACAAACCGCCTGGGCCCAATCCCTCCAAGAGCGGGTGGGCGCTCAGATCTTCGCCGTGGCCCGCCTGATCTTGCGCCAACTGGCCGACACCTCCCTGGAACAGCAGGTCGTTGAGGTATTTCTAAAGCACCTCGGGGAGTTATCCCCGGAGGACCACCAGGCCTTTCAGGAATCCTTGCCGGAGTCGGCCGGGGACGCGGTGGTGGCCAGCGCCTTCGAGCTGGGCGAGGCGGACCGGACCCGGATCAGGGCGGCGGTCCAGGCCCGGTTCGGCCCCGACCTCACCCTCCGGTTTGACACGGACCCGGGGGTGATCCTGGGGATCGAACTCAAGACTCGGGGCCGCAAGCTCTCCTGGACCACCGCCAGCTTTATGCATCGCCTGGAAGCGCGGTTGGGGGAGGCTTTGACCAGTTCCCCCCCGGGGACGCCCCATGACGACTGACCGACCCAGCCTGGAAAACCTGGTCGCCCAGACCGAGTCGGCCCTGGAACAGGTGTTGACCGGCTTCCAAGCCGATCTGCAGGCGGAGGGCATCGGGGTCGTGCGGTTTGTGGGCAACGGCATTGCCCTGGTGGACGGTCTCCCGGGAGTAAAGTCCGAGGAATTGGTCCGCTTTCCCGGGAATCTGCTGGGGATGGCCTTTAACGTGGATCCGGCCGAAGTGGGGGTCATTCTGTTGGGGGAAACGGAAGCTCTCCAGGCCGGCGTCGAGGTCCGCCGCACCGGCCGGGTGCTGGATGTTCCCGTCGGCGAAGCCCTTTTGGGTCGGGTCGTGGATAGTTTGGGGCGTCCCCTGGATGATCGGGGCCCCATCCATGCCTCTGCCCGGTTGCCGGTGGAACGGGATGCCCCCCCCATCATGCATCGGGCCCCGGTGACGGTCCCCCTCCAGACCGGCCTTAAAGTCGTGGATGCCTTGATCCCCATCGGCCGCGGCCAGCGGGAACTCATCCTGGGTGACCGGCAGACCGGAAAGACCACCATCGCCCTGGACACCCTGCTCAATCAGCGGGACCAGGACGTCATCTGCATCTATTGCACCATCGGGCAGCGGGATTCGGCGGTGGCCCAACTCATCGCCGATTTGCGCCAGCATGGCGCCATGGATTATTGTATCGTGGTGGTGGCCCCGGGCGAGGCCCCTCCGGGGCTCCATTTCGTGGCGCCCTATGCCGCCACCAGCATGGGTGAGTACTTCATGGAGAAGGGCCGGGATGTGCTCATTGTCTACGACAACCTGACCAACCATGCCCGGTCTTATCGGGAGCTGTCCCTCCTCTTGCGGCGCCCTCCGGGCCGGGAGGCCTATCCCGGGGATATTTTTTACCTCCATGCCCGCCTGTTGGAGCGCTCCACGCATCTGTTGCCCGCCTACGGCGGCGGCTCCCTCACCGCCCTGCCCATCGTCGAGACCGAAGCCCAGAACATCGCCGCCTACATCCCCACCAACCTCATTTCCATCACCGATGGGCAGATCTACTTGCGTTCCGACCTCTTCCAAAGGGGCATCCTCCCGGCCGTGGACGTGGGCAAATCCGTCTCCCGGGTGGGCGGCAGGGCCCAGTTGGCGGCCTATCGGGCCGTAGCCGGGGATTTGCGTCTCTCCTATTCCCAATTTCAGGAGTTGGAAGCCTTTTCCCGCTTCGGGACCCGTCTGGACGAACCCACCCGCCGGTTGCTGGAACGGGGCCAGAGGGTCCGGGAGGTCCTGAAACAACCTCCCTACGGCCCCCTGCCCGCGGCCCAACAGATCGTGGCCCTGCTGGCGGTAACCCAGGGGCTCTTCGATGCCATCCCCCTGGAGCGTCTCGCCGCGGGGGAAAATGAGGTGCGGCGCCTGGTCTGCGACCGGCTGCCGGTTCTCTGCCGGAATATTGCGGCCGGGGAAGACCTCTCCGAGGCGGATCGGGCCGCCCTGTTGGAACAGATTCAAGCCATCCTGCCCACCCTGACGGTCACCCCCCATGGAAACCATTGATCTGCTCCGCCAACGCATCGCCGTCACGGAAGAATTGCTGGGGGTCGTCAAGATCATGAAAACCTTGGCGGCCGTGAATATCCGTCAATATCTGCGGGCGGTGGAATCACTGGCCGACTACCACCGCACCGTCGACATGGGGCTGCAGATATTTATGCGGCAGGAACCAGGGGAGCTCCCGGCGACTCAAACCCGGGCCCGGCGCTGGGGGGTGATCGTCTTCGGGTCGGAATGGGGCATGTGTGGCCAGTTCAATGACCAGATCGTCGGCTTTGCCCTGGAAAAAATTCGGGAACTGGTCTCCCGGCCGGAGGACTGCGTTTACCTGGCGGTGGGCCACCGGGCCCTGAGTCGCCTGGAGGAAGAAGGAGTGGCGATCCGGGAAGTGGTCTCGATTCCCGGCACCGTCTCGGGAATTGCCGCCCAGGTCCAGGGCCTCGTCCTAACCCTGGAGGAATGGCAGAATCAACTGGGCCTGGACCGGATCGTGCTGTTTCACCACCGCCTCGTCTCCAAGACTCAGTACCAGCCCCAAATGGTCTACCTGTTACCCCTGGACTTGAAGTGGCTGGCCGATCTCCGGAAGCGCCCCTGGCCTTCCCGCGTCCTGCCGACCTATACCATGGAGCGTGAGGGGCTGTTCTCGGCGCTCCTGGGCCAGCTGTTCTTTGTGCTGCTGTTCCAGGCCTTCGCCGAATCCCTGGCCAGCGAAAATGCCGGCCGGCTGACGGCCATGCAGATCGCCGAAGACAATATCACCACCCGCCTCCAGGAGCTTCGCCAGACCTTCAATCAGTCCCGGCAGACTGCCATCACGGAAGAACTGTTGGATATTGTGGCGGGTTATGAAGCCTTCAATCACCAGGATTGACCCAGGGCCCTGGCCCTGACCTGCCTCCCCGCTCTCCGCGACTCAAATTTACTGAGTTTCGCCCTTCTGGCGGCGCCCCGGCTTTGATATGATGAGACCACGGTGCAATAGAATATATGTTTATTTACTGTCATTCTGAACGGAGCGAAGCGGAGTGAAGAATCTAACCGTGGTTAAAAGAGGGATTCCTCGCTGGCGCTCGGAATGACAAAAATACCCTTGTGATTGCATCTTGATATGAGACCCAGGGCCGGGCGCCAGGTTCCCCGGCCTGTCTGGGACTCCCTTCCCCCAGGAAGTAAGGGGAATGCCACCTCAACCCCGCAACGGAAACCCCCATGGTGATTCTAGGCCTCGAAACCTCCTGCGACGAAACCGCTGCTGCGGTCGTATCTGACGGCCGCACCATCCTGGGGAGCGTCGTCGCCACCCAGTTCGACCTGCATGCCCAATACGGCGGGGTGGTGCCGGAGTTGGCCGCCCGCCGCCATCAGGAAAACATCCTGCCGGTGATCCGGGGCGCCTTGGACCAGGCCGGGCTGTCCTTGTCCGACCTGGACGGCCTGGCCGTCACCCGGGGGCCGGGACTGATCGGCGCCCTGGTCATCGGCTTTGCCGTGGCCAAGTCCATGGCCTATGCCCTGCACCTCCCCATCGTCGGCGTCCACCATTTGCAGGCCCATATCCTGGCCGCCTTCCTGGAAGGAGAGTCCCCGGACTTCCCCTTCGTGGCCCTGGTGGTCTCCGGCGGCCATACCAACCTCTACCACGTCCGCGGCTTCCAGGACCTGACCCTTTTGGGCCGCTCCCGGGACGACGCCGCCGGCGAGGCCTTCGATAAGGTCGCCAAACTCCTGGGCCTGGGTTATCCCGGCGGAGTGGCCATCGAGGCCCTGGCCGCCGCCGGCGACGCCACCGCCTTTCACCTCCCCCGGCCCCGCATTGCCTCCGAACCCCTCACCTTCAGCTTCAGCGGCCTCAAGACCGCAGTGGCCTATCTGGTCCGGCAGCACCCGGAACTCGTCGCCGACCCGCAGCGCCGGGCCGACCTGGCCGCCAGCTTCCAGGCCGCGGTGGTGGACACGGTGGTCTCCCGGGCCCTGTTGGCCGCGGCCCGGACCGGCAGCCCCCGTCTGGTCATCGCCGGGGGCGTGGCCGCCAACCAGGCCTTGCGCCACGCCCTGGAGGACGCCGCCGCCACCCAGGGAGTCCAGCTCTTCCTGCCCGCCCCCCGCCTGTGCACCGACAACGCCGCCATGGTGGCCGCCCTGGGGTTTCACTTACTCCAGGCCGGCGAACGCCTCCCCGCCGACGCCGATGTCTTCGCCCGGGGGTGAGGAAAATGCGGGGGAAAAATCGGGGGGATTACGACCGCCGAGGCAGCGGGGGGATAGACGGCATCATGGGTCCGGGTAGAATCTTTACTGTTTATGGGCTAGAAGGGGGAGGAGGAGTGTCCTCCCCGAGGTTGGGCGCCGGAGGTTTGGGGGTTTAGGGACGTAGCTTCCTAATCCTCGCTGTCGCTGCGCAGCACCGCCACAAAGGCGCTCTGGGGAATCATCACCGCCCCCACCATCTTCATCTTCTTCTTGCCCTTCTTCTGCTTCTCCAAGAGCTTCCTCTTACGGGTGATGTCCCCGCCGTAGCACTTGGCCGTGACGTCCTTGCGGAACGCCGAGATGGTGGACCGGGAGATGATCTTGCCGCCGATGGCCCCCTGAATGGCGATCTTGAATTGCTGCCGGGGAATCTCCTCCTTCAGCCGCTCACAGATGTGCAACCCCCACTCCCGGGCCTTGTCCTTGAAGACGATGGTGGACAGGGCGTCCACCTTCTCGCCGTTCACCAGGATGTCGAGCTTGGCCAGATCGCTCAGCCGATACTCGATCAGCTCGTAGTCGAAGGACCCGTATCCCTGGGTGATGGTCTTCAGGCGGTCGTAGAAATCGAAGATCACCTCGGCCAGGGGCAGCTCCATGGTGATCTCGATGCGCCCCGGCGAGGGATAGCTGAAGCTGGAGTTCACCCCCCGACGCTCCAGGCAGAGCTTCATTACCGCCCCCATATAACGCTCCGGGATGATGATGGCGGCCTTGATATAGGGCTCGTAGGCGGTCTTGATCTTCACCGGGTCGGGATAGAATTGGGGATTGTCCACCTCCAGGATCGAGCCGTCGGTCAGATCGAAGATATAGCGCACGCTGGGCGTGGTCATCAACAGGGACTGGTTGAACTCCCGCTCCAGGCGCTCCTGCACGATGTCCAGATGCAGCAGCCCCAGAAAGCCGCAGCGGAACCCCTGCCCCAGGGCCGCGCTGGTGTCCTTCTGGTAGGTCAGGGCCGCATCGTTGAGCGTGTACTTCTCCAGGGCTTCGGCCAGGGAGGGGTAGTCGTCCGAACTCATGGGGTAGATGGAGGAGAAGACCACCGGCTTCACCTCCTTGAAACCGGGAAGCGGGGCCGGAACCGGGTTGGCCTCCAGGGTAACGGTGTCCCCCACCCGGGTGTCGGCCACGGTCTTGATCCCTGCAATCAGGTAGCCCACCATCCCGGCGGCCAACGCTTTGGCCGGCTCCCGGTTCAGGCGGAAGAGGCCGACTTCCTCCAATTTATAGGCGGCCCCATTGGACATGAAGCGGATGATCTCCCCGGCCCGCAGGCGGCCGTCAAAGACCCGGCAGCTGACGATCACCCCCCGGTAGGGATCGTAGTAGGCGTCGAAGATCAGGGCCGCCAGGGGCTTCTCCGGACTCCCCGTGGGCGGGGGGATGTGGGCGCAGATGGCCTCCAGCACCTCGGTAATGCCGATCCCCTCCTTGGCGGAGCACAGAATGGCCAGATCCGGGTCCAGCCCCAGCTCCCGGTCGATCTGGTCCTTGGTCCGCTCCACATCGGCGCTGGGGAGGTCAATCTTGTTGATCACCGGGATGATGCTCAGATCGTGCTCCATGGCCAGGTAAAGGTTGGCCACCGTCTGGGCCTGCACCCCCTGGGAGGCGTCCACCACCAGCAGCACCCCCTCGCAGGCGGCCAGGGCCCGGCTCACCTCGTAGGAAAAATCCACATGGCCGGGGGTGTCGATGAGGTTCAGGTCGAACTGCTCTCCGGCCCGGTCGGTGTAGGGGAGGGTGATGGTGTTGCTCTTGATGGTGATCCCCCGCTCCCGCTCGATCTCCATGGTGTCCAGGAGCTGGTCCCGGAACTGCCGTTCCCCCACCATGCCGGTGTGCTGGATCAGCCGGTCCGCCAGGGTGGACTTGCCGTGATCGATATGAGCGATAATACTGAAGTTTCTAATTTGTGCCATCAGGAGAAACTCACTGCCACCGGCTGCCGTTCCGCCGCCGGGGCCTCCAGCTCGAAGAACTCTGCCGGGGTAAAGCCGCACCGGGAGGCCAACAGATTGGCGGGAAAGGATTCCTGCAGGGTGTTGAAGTCCCGCACCACGGCGTTGTAATAGCGCCGGGCGTACTCGATGGTGTCCTCCAACTCCTTTAACTGGCCCTGGAGCTGCTGGAAATTGGCGCTGGCCTTCAGGTCCGGGTAGGCCTCGGCCACCGCGAACAGGCTTTTGAGGGTGTCGGCGAATTGATTCTCAGCCTTCCCCCTCTCCCCCGGCGAACCCGCCGCCAGGGCCGCGCCGCGGGCCGCAGTGACCTGTTCCAGCAGGGCCTTCTCGTGTCCCGCATATCCCTTGACCGTTTCCACCAGGTTAGGGACCAGGTCATAACGCTTCTTGAGCTGCACATCGATGTCCGCCCAGGCGGACTGCATGGTATTCTTCAACCGCACCAGCTTATTGTAGAGGACGACGCCCCACCCCAGGATGACCAGGAGCAGCACCAGCAGGATGATCGGAATGAGCATATCTTTACCTTCCCCGCGAAAACAACGAGAACTCGATGAATGTTGGCCTGGGAGGGGCTGGCATGCGCTTTCCGTGCCTTACTGCCCACCGCCTGTGGCGCCCCCTAAAAATCCAGGTTGAAGAAGACGTCTCCCCCGGAATTGCGTTTCCCCACCTGGGATTCCACGTTCAGATATTTGTTGATCTTGTAATCCACCCGGATCTGGTTCACGTCTTCGCTGCGCAGCGGGTTGAGTTTGCGTTCGTAGCTCACTGTAATGTCCTTGGTGAGCTTGCGCCCCACCCCCACGGTATCTTTGCCGCCGGTGGGCGTTATCTCCCCCAACAACGGCACCCCCTCCCCCAGGACGTCCTTGACCTTCTGGGCGGTCAGCCCCCCCAGGATCCCCGCCGCCTTCTCCCCGGCGCTCAGGTATTGGTCCCGGGTCAGGCTGCTGGCCGGGCGGTCGAAGAGCAGGTAGGACAGCACGTCCCGCTGCGGCAGCGGCGGGATGCTCTCCACCCGGGGGTGGAGATTGTCCAGGGGGCCCTGGGCCACCAGCACCAGGGTGACCTCATCCAGGGGAAATTGCGCCCGGGCATCCAACACCCCGGCCTTGTCCGGCACCCCGGGAAAGGTCAGGCTGGCCTGTTCGAATTGAAAGACCTTCCCCTGGATCGTATAGCTCCCCTGCACGGCCTGGAGCCTGCCCCCCAGGGCGTAATGCCGCTGCGGTTCTTTGGTCACCGTCAACTGCCCCCGGCCTTCCACCCGCAGGTTCCGGTCCCGCACCCACAACCCGCCGGGAATGTCCAGGGCCAGGTTGAGGCCCAGGCGATTCCACAGGGTGCCCCCGGCCCGCCCCGGCCCGTTCTCCCGGGGAAAACAGACCAGGGGCAGCATCTTGATCTCCCGGTGCTTCTCGGGGCGGAAGAACGACACCAAAAACTGCCCCTTGTGTAGGGAAAAACGCCCGGTCAGGGAAAGCTGGTCCGGGGCCAGCCCCAGATCGGCGTGGCCCCCCAATACCGCCCGGGCCTCGGCCCGATCCAGGGCCAGGAAATTGGTCAGGTCCAGGCGCAGGGTGCCGGAGACTACCGGCAGGGCCGCCAGCCCCAGGCTGCCCCCCAGGGTGGCCTGACCGTCGCCGCTGTGCAACGTCAGCCGGGGGAGAATGATCCGCTGACCTTCCAGGCGGAGTTCTCCCGGCTCCAGGGTGTAGGGCGCTCCCGCCACCTTCAGGGTCAGGCTGCCCGGCCCCCAGGTCAGGTTACCCCGCACCTCCGGCTCCGCCACGGTCCCGTGCACCCGCACCTTGGCGCTCACGGGACTCTGGGCGGCGCTCACCTGCGGCGACAGGGCGGCCAGCACCCCCAGATCCAGGTTCTCGCTGTCCAGTTCCACCAAGAGGGGATCTTGGGTCACTGACCACGCCGGAGGGGCCAGTGACAGGCGTACCGGCATCTCCCCGCGCCAGCGCAGGGTCGGCCCCTCGGTCTTTTCCTGGAGGCGGCCGTCGAATTTAAGTCGGCCCTGGGCATAGCTCAGGCTGCTCCCCAGGAGCTGAAACCGCCAGTCGGCCAACTGGCCGGGGCTCAGGCCAAATTCTCCCCTGAGTTCCGGGGCCGCCATGGTGCCGGACAGCTCCGCCCGCAGGCGGGCCGGCCCCGACAGGGACGGCAGGCCGGGCCAGAGATGTCTCAGGGCCGCGACCGGCAGACCCTCCCCATTGAGCTTCAGTGAGACGCGTTCCGGGTGGACCTCCCCCGCCAGATGCAGTTGCCCTTCCTGATAGGCGAGGGTGGCCGGCGAGACTTCCCAGCCCCCGGTGCCCAGGATTTTGACCTGCGCCGGGGCGGCCAGGTGGACCCGGTCCGGCGGCCGTCCCAGGTTCAGGGTGGTCAGTCCTAAAACGAAGGCCCCATCCCGCCGTTCCAGGGACCCCGCCACCTGGCCCACCGCGGCCGCGGTCTGGGCCAGGTTCATCTCAAACTGCAGGCGCTGCTCCACGGTCCGCGCCCTCAGGGTCAGACGGTCCAGGGGGGCGAAGGGCGTCTGTACGCCCCGGGCCGTCAGGTCCGCCTCCAGGGACGGCACCCCCCCCGTCCAGGCGCCCTTGGCCGCCAGGGACACGGCGCCCAGGGCAAATTTCTTCCCGGCCAGTTTCTCCCCTTCGCCCTTCACATCAAACCTCAAGGCGGAGAAGGGCCCCGACAGGCTCACCGTCAGGCGGGTGCGTCCCGACCAGGTCGCCAGCGGCTGGGGCCACGATCCCGGGCCCAACTCCAGCGTCCCCTGCAGGTTCCCCTCCGTGGCAGTGAGACTGCCTTGCCCCGTGGCCTTGAGGCCCTCCAGGCTCACCCGGGCCTCCCGCAGGTTGAGGCGGCCGCCCCGCCAATCACCCGCCGCCGCCAACTCCTGGATGGCCCGGCCCTCCCAGGTCCCCCCGGCCTTCAGGTCCCCGGACAGGCTGGCCTGGGACCACTCCTTCCAGGCGGGGAGGGCGAAATTTCCGGTAAAGGTGCCCGTGATCTGGGCGGCGGGACTCCCCGGGGCCCGGAAGACGCCGGGGTTGAACTGCTCCGAGGTTAGCTTTACCTGTCCCTGGAGCCCCGGGGGCGGTCCGCCACCGGGGAGCAGGCGGCCGGCGCCCTGGAGGGTCAAGGTGCCGAAGTTCCCCCGCAGCCGGGCCGCAAGCTCCTGCCGGGCCCCGTTTTCCGCCTTCAGGTCCAGGACCGCCTCTGCCACCTCCGCCTGGCGATAGCGCCAGGGCTCCAGGCGCAGTCTGGCCTGCCAGGGACCATCCTTTGGAGGTATGCCACTCCCTGCCAGCTCCAGGACCCCGGCCAGCGGCGACAGGGCCTTCTCCGGGAGTTTTTCCCACCCCGCCGCCCGCCACACCGGCTCCGTCAGGCCGCGAAAACTCAGGCTGAGCTGATACCGGGGTGGTGAAGGGGGAGCCAGCTCCAGGTTGCCCTGTACGGCCACCCGGGCCTGATCCAACCGGACCTCGCCGGTAAGCTGCAGCTGCGGCAGCTCGCCGGAGAGGTGCCAGTCCCCTCCCAGGTTGAGCCCCGCCGGCCATTTCCCCAAGATCCGGCGGAGAAATTCACCCGGCAGCAACGGAATTTCCCCCGTCAGCGACAGCCGGGGCTGCCCGGCGAGGTCCTGGATCGCCCCCTGCGCCTCCCAGACCTCCCGCCCGGACACCTCCACGGCCGCCTGAGCCACCTGAATCTCCGCTGCCGTCCAGGACAGTCGGGTGCTCACGGCCACCGGCGGCCCCCCCTCCGGCTGCCCCGCCAGCCGGGCCGCATCGACACGAATGGTTTGCTGCGGCCGGCCGGGGTCCAGGATGGCCAGGTCCAGATCCAGCTCCACGTCCCGGACCCGCACCTCCTGGCCCGGTCGCCGCACCTGCACCATCCCCTGGCGCACCTGGATGGCCGGCAGAAACACCGCCGTCACCGGCGGCGGCGGGCGTTTCTTCTTCAGATCGCGCCAATTCCACCGGCCCTGGTCGTCCTGGGCGATCTTCAGCTCCAGGCCGGTAAACTTCAGGATGCCGATCACCGGCTGCAGCTTGAGGAGCGACCGCAGGGACAGGGAAATCTCCAACTCCCGGGCCCGCAGGATCTCCCCGGTCTCGGGCCGGGTCAGGCTGACCCCGGAAAACACCATGCCGGAGACCAGGTTCCCCGAAATCCCCTGAACCGTGACCTCACCATTGATGCGGTCATTGACCGCGGCCACGAGTTCGCGGCCCAGCCAGTCCCAGAAGCGGGTCGTGGTCAGGAACCACCCCAGCAGCAACGTCGCCAGCACTGCGGCCGCCGCCAGGAGCCCCAGAACGCGCCACCATTTGGTCCAACGGAATGTCATGGCGTCATCAAATTTTGGTTGTAGGGTTCAGGAAACCAGCAGTATGCCTAAAATAATAAATAATTTCCGGCAGTCTGGCAAGGCGGTAATGGCGGGGAAGCCGGATGGGGGGTGGGGAAGGCGATTTTTTTCCGCCTCCCCGGAACCCAGCGGCCGGATCAGACGGCTTTGACCCCCTCCGCGGTAATGGTGCAGAATTGGTACGGCGGTTTGATATATTCGTCCGTGATGGCCTGTTTTTCCATCCCGGCCTGGGCCGCCGCCGTCACCTCCGCCAGGGGGGTCTGGGCGGCGATCAACCGGTTGAGCGTGACCTCCATCCCCAGGCGCCGGGGGAGCGTAAAGACCGTGACCTGCCGGTCCACGTCGATCTTGGGGGGGCGCACCCGGTTCCACATGATGATCAGGCGCCAGGGGTCGGCCGGCGTCCGGGCTGCGTACCCGGCCAGCACCACATACAGATTGAGGATGGGCTCCAGGGGCAGCTTGTCGCACATCTTGCGCATGTAGTCGTCGTAGCGGCCGGTAAAGAAAGGCACCACCGCCTCGATCAGTCCGTCGATGTCGGTCAGCTTCTCCTCCTGGGCGAAGGTCACGAACTCCTTCACCAACCCGGTGGCGTCCACCGCCCCCGCCGACCCCACCACGGCATGGGAGCCCACGGGGAACAGGTGCTCCTGGGTAATGAGCCTTTCCTCGCCCTCCGGCTCGAACCGGACCGCGCCGCTGTCGCTGCCCACCACAATGCCATGGGCGGTCTTACAGACGATCAATTGTCCCATGCGCCCGCTCCTTTCCCGTCACGGGTCTTGCCCGGCGGCAACCCTTCAGCCCTGCGGCGGGGCCCCTCATTTCTTGGTCTTGGTTGCTCCCGGAGCCGGTTTCCCCGAGGGTGCGGGAGTCGGTTCCGGAACAATCCCGGCCTCCGACATCTTTTTCAAATATTTCTCCGGGTCTTTGTTGAATTCGGTCACACAGCCCGCGCAACAGAAATAGATGCGCTTGCCTTGATAATCCACAAACAGGTTTTTATCGATGACCCCGCCCATAACCGGGCACTGGGTCTGGGGCGCCTCGGCCCAGGCCGGCTCGCTCAGCCCGCCGCCCATCACTAAACCCCAGGTTATGATCACCGCCAGGATTTTCCCCAGATGTTTCTGCATCGCCATGCTCCTTCTCTCGTCGGGTTACCTTGGGCGCCCGGATTCGCGCCGGCGCCTCGTTACGCCAACTATGGATTCAGACACGGCAACTAGATAGTTGTCGCGGGTCTGGAAAGTCTTTCCTGGTGTAGAGGCGGGGTCTCCCCGTCCCTAGAGGCTTTCCTCTGCACCGAAAACCGCAACCGATATTACCTTCAGAATAATCATTAATCGGGTATTGTAAAGCCGTGCCGGCAGGGTGGGGGAGCCGATTAAAAGGCTTGGCCGATGGTGAAGTAAATCTGATACTTGTCTTTATGAGGGTTGATGGGATTCAAGGGGAAGGCCAGGTCCACCCCCAGGGGGCCGATGGGGGTTTGATAGCGCAGTCCGAAACCGGAGCCATATTTGAGTTGCCCCACATCGATGTCCTTGACCTTGAGAAAGACATTCCCGAAATCCAGGAAGGCCGCGGCCCGGAAGTTTTTATACAGGGGAAAGCGCAGCTCCAGGTTGCCCTCCAGGACGGCGTTGCCCCCGATGGGGTCCCCGGAGATATTCCGGGGGCCCAGATAATCCAGGCGATAGCCCCGGACGCTGTTGCTGCCGCCGCTGAAAAACCGGCGGTAGATGGGAATTTCCGTGGTGCGCTCGGTGGGTTCGATGATCCCGAACTTCACCCGGCCGGCCAGCAGCACATTCTTCAACCCCAGCCCCTGATAATATTTCCCTTCGGTCACGGCCCGTCCGAATTGCAGGTTGGAGCCCAAAAACTCCGGGGCGTAATCCCCCGCCAGGCTCACGAAACTGCCTTTTTGGGGATCGATGGGGTTGTCCACCGTGTTGCGGGCCGCCCCCACCAGCAGCATGGAGGCGGTATAGAGCTTTCCCGGCTCGGTGGCATTGAGCAGGACCAGGGTCTCCGGGGGGATATTGAAGGGTCGGGCCAACTCCAGGCCGTGGCCCACATAGCCCCGGATATCCCACCACAGCTGCCGTTCCAGGACCGCCCGGCTGAACACCGCCTTGTCCGTGAACCCGGGGAGATACCGGCGGATAAACCCGGCATTGGCAGCAAAATCATTCTCGCTCCCCAGGACCAGGGGGTTTAAAAATGATCCCTCCAGGCGGGTTTCCAGGCGGGAATACTTGGTATTCAGTTCCAGCACCCGGCCGCCGCCCCCCAGGTTACGGTAGCGCAGCACCGCCCGGGCCCGGAACTGATCTTCACTGCCATAGCCGGCCCCCACCTTGAAAGAGCGTTTCTTTTTCTCCGCCACCGCGATGGTGATGGGGATCTCCCGGGCCTCCGGGCCCACCTCCCGAGGGGTCAGCAAGACGCTCTGGAACAGGTCCAGATCATAGAGTTTTTCCTGGCTCTGGGCCAGCTGGGCGGCGGAGTACTCTTCTCCCGGGGCAAAGGTCAGCTGGCGCCGGATCAGGGCCGTGGGGGTGTCCTGCTCCCCCTGAATGGTCACCGGGCCGAAGGTGCACCAAGGCCCCGGCCACACCTGAATGGTGACCCAGGCCCGGTTCTCCTTGTCATCAATCAGGACCTCCCCCTCCACCCGGGCCAGGGGTCGGCCGTGGTCCAACAGGTAATTGAGAATGGTCTTCTTCAGGGCGTCGTAGTCGGGTTCGGTGAACCGCCCCCCGATCTTCAAAGGACTGTCTTTAAGGAGGGGCTCCAGGCGCAGGCCGGTCTCATTCTCCGCCTGGGTCAGGGTCAGGCGCGCCACCTTGATCCAGGCGCCCTCGGTGATGTTGAGGCGGATGCTCACCTCGCCTTCGGCCGGGTAGTCGATCTCCGTCGTCACCTGGGCATGATAGAAACCCTGCCGCCGGTACAGGGCCAGGACCCGGTTGACGTCGTTTTCCAGGTCGTCGGGATCGAAGCGGGGCGGCCGCTTCCAGGGCAGCAATGACGGCTGCGGGCTCAGGAGTTCGGCCCGGATCAGGGCCGAGCTGACGACGTGGTTGCCGCTGAGGCGCAAGGCGCGCACATACGGCCGGGAGGCGTCGTCGTCCGGCCCGGTAGTGGCTGCAACCGCCAGGGGTTGACCAAGGAAGGCGATGATGAGCAGGACCGCCAGCAGCATATCACAGATCGTCAAACAGCCCGGCCTGACGCCGCGCCGGCCTGATGGCCCTCTCCCGGAAAGGCTCCAAGACTGTCAGACGCGGCCGGGGGATGGCCGCCAGGAACGGGGAGGGCAGCCCGGGCAGGCGTCGGCCCCACAGGTGGCGCTGCCGCACCCGGCTCAGGAAGACCTGCCGCCGGGCCCGGGTCAACCCCACGTAAAACAACCGCCTCTCCTCCCCGGGGTCGGCTTCGCCGTTGCCGTCGGGCTCGTACGGGATCAGACCGGCCTCGCAGCCGCTGATGAAGACGTAGGGGAACTCCAGGCCCTTGGCGGCGTGCAGGGTGAGGAGAGTCACCTTCTCCGCCTGCCGGTCCACCCCGGTGATCTCGGGCCCCTCCGCCTCCTGCCCCCGTTGGCAGGGGAGCCCCAGCTCCTGCAGATGGCGTTCCAACTCCCGGCCCAGGGCGTGAAACCGGTAAAGGATGGCGATGTCCCGGAAGCTGGCCAGGCCACCGCCCTCCAGGTGGCGCAGGGCCTCGTCCTCCAGGGCCAGGTGCGAGGTGCCCCCCACCAGGTGCTCGATGGCCCGGGCCAGGCGTCGGGCTTCACTCGCCACCGACCCCGACTCCAGGAGCACCAGGGGTAGGTCTCCGGGGGCCCGGCACTCCAGGGGGGCCGGGGCCGCCCCCGCCGCGGCCAACACCCCCTGGGCCGCCTCCAACACCGGCGCCGGCAGGCGGTAGGTCTCCGCCAGGGTGATCTCCCGGGCCTGGGGCCAGTCCTCCCGAAAGTTGGCGAAGTACTCCGGCCGCGCCCCCCGGAAGCCGTAGATGGCCTGGTGGGGGTCGCCGATGACGAACAATTCCACGTCCGGCCCGGAGGCCAACAATTTCAACAACTGGTACTGCCCCTGATTGACGTCCTGGTATTCGTCCACCAGGAGGTGCGTATATCGCCTCTGGCAGGCCGCCAGCACCTCGGGCTGCGCCGAGAGGAGGCGCACCGTCCGGGCCACCAGATCATCGAAGTCCCAGGCCCCCTCCCGCTCCAGGAGGGCCTCGTACCGCCGGTAGGCCGCCCGCCTCCCATCGTCGTCCGCCTGACCCTCCAGGTCTTCCGGGTACCTCCCCTCCTGTTTCCAGTGGCTGATGGCGCGATCCACTTCCGGGACGCCTCGATCCGTTCCCCGGCAGACCTCCTGGAGCAGCCCCCGGCGTTCGGGCTCGCTCAGGACCCGGGGCCGCCCCGCGCCCTGCTCCGCCAGGATCTGGGCCCCCAGGCCGTGAAAGGTCTTGATGGTGAGGCCGTCGAGTCCGGGCGATCCTTCCAGCAGCTGTTCCAACCGCTCCCGCATTTCGGCCGCGGCCTGGCGGGTGAAGGTCACCGCCAGGATGCTCTCCGGCGCCGCCCGGCCGCTCTGCACCAGATAGGCGATGCGGTGGGTCAGGGCCCGGGTCTTGCCGGTGCCGGGGCCCGCCTGGACCAACAGCGGCCCGCCCCCCTGGGTCACCGCCTCCCGTTGGGCCGGGTTGAGCCCCGCCAACAAAGTATCCAGGCCGTCAAGGGGAGTTTGGACCGGAACTGTCGTTTCTTCCCGGGCCTCGGGGTCGGGTTGGGCCTCAACCTCGCTGGCGGGCTCCGGTTCGGGGACCGCCGCGGGGAGGGGGTCCGCCTGCCAGAAGGCCGCCTGCCGGGAGAATTCCCGCCGTTCCTCCTCGTCGAACAGGCGGACGACCCCGTACTGGCCGTCATAGCCGCCCTGGATGTGGACCTCCTCCCGGCGCATCTTGCCGACGCCATGGGCCAACAGCGGCCCTCCGGCCCGGGCCAGCTCCGCCTCGGGGACCTGCCGCAGGATGGTCAGCTCCGGACCCAACCGCTCCAGCAAGGTGAAATAGGCCTCCCGTACCTTCTTGCTCCCGGCCCCCACCTGATAAACCTCCGCCAGGATCTCCGGCAGCGGGATCAGCGACTGGAAGGGGGCGGCCCCCGGCGGGCGCTCCCCCACGGGGCGGTCGGCCAGCTCCTGCACCCGGGTCAGCACCCCCAGGGTCACCGGCCGGCCGCAGACCGGACACAGGCCCCGGTGTTTCCGGGTCTCCTCCGGCGCCAGCCGCTGCCTGCAGGCGCGGTGGCCGTCCAGGTGGTATTTGCCTTCATCCGGAAAGAATTCCAGGGTCCCGGCGAAACCCTGTTTGGTTTTTAGAGCTTGGGCCAAAGCCGGGTAAGTGGGCGCCACTGTGAAGATATTGGCCTCCCGGGCCACCTTCTGGGGGGAATGGGCGTCGGAATTGGAAATCAGACAGTAGCGGTCCAGGGCGGAGAGGCGCCAGTTCATGGCCGGGTCGGATGACAACCCCGTCTCCAGGGCGCAGATCTGGCCCGTCAGGTCCTCGTAGCACTCCTCCAGGCTGTCGAAGCCGCTCTTGGAGCCGAATACCGAAAACCAGGGGGTCCAGATGTGGGCCGGAATGACCAGGGCCGCGGGCTCCACCTCCAGCGTCAGCTCCAGCAGGAACTTGGCGTCCAGCCCCAGGATGGGACGGCCGTCGGAGGTCACGTTCCCCAGCCGGGCCAGCCGCTCCGACAACCTCCGGGCCGCCTCCACCGACGGCAGCACCACCAGGGTGTGAACCTTGCGGGTGCGCCCTCCCTTTTTATAGATGCTGCTGATCTCCCCCGTCACCAGGAACCGCACCCGGTCCGGGCTGTCCCAGCCGGGGCCGCTGACCTCCGGCGGCAGGGCCAGCTCCGGCCGCAGGCCGTAGACCCCCTCGTCCACCGGCACCAGTTTCTCGTCCATCTCCGTCAGCCAGCCGGGATGGGTGCAGTCTCCGGTCCCCAGGACGGCCACGCCCTTATACTTCGCCCACAAATCCAGGTGTTCCAGATCCAGGGAGCGTCCCGTGGCTCGGGAATAGTGGGAGTGGATGTGCAGGTCGGCAATGATCTCCATCCCGGATACCATACCACAAATTCCCTCCGGCGGGAAACCATCCACGGCCCTCTTTCCGCAAAGCTCCTTGCATTCGGACGCAAATTACGATACAAAAGGCCAATTAATCAGTACATGCCTGGACGCCACCGCGCCATCGCCAACCCATAGGGAAACCCGAAACCCCCGTATGTTCCTCCAGCAAGTCCTCAACGGCCTCACCACCGGCAGCGTCTACGCCCTCATCGCCTTGGGCTACACCATGATCTATGGCATCCTGGGGCTCATTAACTTTGCCCAGGGCGAAATCTACATGGCCGGGGCCTTTGTCACCGTGCTGTTGCTGGAAATCTACCAGCTCAATTTTTTCGTGGCCTTTCTCCTGGGCATGGGGGGGGCGGCCCTGTTGGGGGTGGTCCTGGAACGGGTGGCCTTCCGGCCCCTGCGGGGCGCCCATCCCCTGGTGCCCTTGATCAGCGCCATCGGCGCCTCCATCTTTCTCCAGAGCTTGGCCCTGCTCCTCTTCGGCCCCGCCGACCGCTCCTTTCCGGTGCAGTTTGACTTCGCCACCATCGACCTGGGCGGCGTGCCGGTATCCTCCCTGCAGGGGGCCATCCTGGGCTCCGCCCTGCTCTTCATGGCCGCCCTGGTGCTGTTCGTCAAATACACCAAGTTCGGCAAGGCCATCGTGGCCACCTCTCTGGACCCCGACACCGCCCGCCTCATGGGCATCAACGTGGACCGCATGATCTCCCTCACCTTCCTCATCGGCTCCGCCCTCAGCGGCGCCGCCGGGATCATGATGGCCATCTACTACAACGCCACCTATCCCCGTATGGGCCTGCTCCCGGGCCTCAAGGCCTTCAGCGCCGCGGTCCTGGGCGGGGTGGGCAACATCCCCGGGGCCATTGTGGGGGGGTTGGTCCTGGGGGTGGCGGAAAACCTGGGAGCCGCCTACTTCTCCTCCGGGTACAAGGACGGGGTCGCCTTTGCCATCCTCATCCTGGTCCTGCTGGTGCGGCCCAAGGGTCTGCTGGGGGGCAAAAGTCATTAGGTTATGGGAGACTATCTCTGCCATATCGCCATCATGGGCGGGCTCTATCTCATCCTGGCGGTGAGCCTCAACCTCATCATCGGCTACACCGGCCAGGTCTCCCTGGGCCATGCCGCCTTTTACGGCCTGGGGGCCTACACCTCCGCCCTGACCGCCATTCACTGGCACTTCCCCTTTCCCGCCGCCGCGGGCGCCGCCATCATCGTGGCGGCCCTCTTCGGGGTGGGGCTGGGCATCCCCACCCTGCGCCTCAAGGACGACTACCTGGCCATCGTCACCCTGGGGTTCGGGGTCATCATCGATCTGATCCTCCTCAACCTGGAGATCACCGGCGGCCCCGACGGCCTCATCCATATCCCTGCACCCCGGCTGTTCGGCCTCAACTACCGGGACAAGGAGGTCTATCTGGTCCTGACCTTCCTCTGCGTCGCCTTCACCCTGGCCTTGATCCACCGGCTGGTGAGCTCCCGCTACGGCCGGGCCCTCAAGGCCATCCGGGACCACGAACTCACCGCCCAGGTCATGGGGATCAACACTGCGGCCTACAAGATCATCATCTTTACCCTGGCCGCGGGTCTGGCCGGGCTGGCCGGGTCTCTCTACGCCCATTACATCACCTTCATCAACCCCGAGAGCTTCGGCCTGCACACCTCCATCCTGGTGCTGACCATGGTGGTGCTGGGGGGCATGGGGAGCCTGTTGGGGTCGGTGATCGGGGCCTTCGTCCTCACGGTCCTGCCGGAGATGCTGCGCACCGTGGCCGACTACCAGGACCTGGCCTACGGCGGCCTGCTCATCGTTATGCTCATCTGGCGCCCCCAGGGGCTCTTCGGGGCCGGGAAGCTGAGCCGCAAATTCACCCTGCGGGGCACTAAAGACAAGTAGCGAAGACTTTTAAGGATATTATTTATTCAATACAGATCACTGACCACTAAAAATGCTGACCCTGAAGAGCGTCCATAGTTACTACGGCCATCTACACGTCCTCAAGGGCATCTCCCTGCACGTGCGGGCCGGCGAGGTGGTCACCCTCATCGGCGCCAACGGGGCCGGTAAAACCACCACCTTGCGCACCATCACCGGCCTGGTGCGCCCCCGGCAGGGGAGCATCAGCTTCCTGGACCGGGAGATCAGCCGCACCCCCACCGATCACCTGGTGGGCCTGGGGCTGGCCCACGTCCCCGAAGGCCGCCGGGTCTTCAGCTCCCTCTCCGTGGCCGCCAACCTGGAGATGGGGGCCTTCTGCCGCACCGACGGCGAGGTCAAGCGCGATCTGGCAGCCTTCCAGGAGCGTTTTCCGGTCTTGCGGGAGCGGGCCGAGCAGCCCGCCGGGACCTTAAGCGGCGGCGAACAGCAGCTCCTGGCCATCTGCCGGGCCTTGATGAGCCGCCCCCAGCTCCTGCTCCTGGACGAGCCCTCCATGGGGCTCTCCCCCCTCAACATCCGCGTCGTCTATGAGGTCATCGCCGAGCTCAAGGCCCGGGGCACCACCATCCTGCTCATCGAACAGAACGCCCGGGCTGCCCTCAAGGTGGCCGACCGGGGCTACGTCATGGAGACCGGCCGCATCATCCTGGACGGCACCGCCGACGAACTCCTGGACCACCAGGAGGTCAAGCGGGCCTATCTGGGCAAGGGCTATCAGGAGGTGTGGGAGTGACGACCCCCACCTGGCAGCCAGAGCAGGACAGGGGGAGAGATTTTGGTTCTCCCTCCAACTCCCTCCCAACCCCTTTCCGGGGTTGGGGGTGGGGCGTGGGGAGGGGGCAGGGGCCTCTGGCCCTTGAGCCCGTGGCTCCTGGCCCCCTCCCCGCACATCAACTCTTCTCGGACTGACGGCATGCTGCTCGACATCGACCACCTGAGCAAATCCTTCGGCGGCCTCCAGGCCGTGTCCCAGGTCTCCTTTGCCGTGGAGCTGGGCATCATCCTGGCCCTCATCGGCCCCAACGGCGCCGGCAAGACCACCTGCTTCAACCTCATCAGCGGCATCCTGCCCGCCACCGCCGGCTCGGTGCGGTTTCAGGGCCGGGAGGTCCTGGGGTTCTCCCCCCATCGCATCGCCCGCCTGGGTATGGCCCGCACCTTTCAGAACATCCAGCTCTTCAGCGGCATGAGCGTGTTGGAAAACGTCCTGGTGGGGCAGCACTGCCGGGAGCACGTGGGGCTCTTGGCCACCTTCCTGTCCCTGCCGTCGGCCCGGCGCCGGGAACAGGTCAGCCAGGCGCAGGCTCGGGACTGCCTGGAGCTGGTGGGGCTGATGGACAAGGCCGCCTGGGCCGCCGACGCCCTGGCCTACGGCGAGCAGCGCCGCCTGGAGATCGCCCGGGCCCTGGCCCTGGAGCCCCAACTGCTGCTCCTGGACGAGCCCGCCGCCGGCATGAACCCCCGGGAAACCGAAGAACTCATGGACCTGATCGCCCGCATCCGGCACCTGGGCATCACTGTGGTCCTCATCGAACACGACATGAACCTGGTCATGAACATCAGCGACCGCATCGTCGTACTGGACCAGGGCCGGGTCATCGCCCAGGGCATCCCCAAGGCCATCCGCCAGGATCCCCGGGTGATCGAGGCCTATCTCGGCAAGGAGGTCGAAGATGACACTGTTTGAGCCCCAATGGGAACAGCTGCCCCGCCCCGAGATCGCCCAGTTGCAGTTGGAGCGGCTCCAGTCCCTCCTGCAGCGGGTCCACCGCAACGTCAAATTCTACCGCCGCACCTTCGACCGGCTCGGCTTCCTCCCCGAGGACTGCCGCTCCCTGGAGGACCTGGCCCAGCTCCCCTTCACCACCAAGCACGACCTGGCCGACAGCTACCCCTACGGCATGTTCGCCGTGCCCCTGCGGGAGGTGGTGCGCATCCACTCCTCCTCCGGGAGCGCCGGCAACCCCCTGGTGGTGGGCTACACCAGCCGCGACCTGCGCACCTGGGCCAAGCTGGCCGCCCGCCTGCTCACCGCCGCCGGGGTCACCAAGGACGACGTCATCCAGATCACCTTCAACTACGGCCTCATGACCGGCGGCTTCGGGGTGCACTACGGCGCCGAACTCCTGGGGGCCTCCGTCATCCCCACCGGCACCGGCAACACCTTCCGCCAGGTCCAGATCATGCGGGACTACCGCACCACCGTCCTGGTCTGCACCCCCTCCTACGCCCTGGTCATCGCCGACATGCTCAGCGCCACCGGCATCGCCCCCCAGGACACCCACCTGAAGCTGGCCATCCTGGGGGGCGAGCCCTGGGACGAAGACCGCCGCCGGGAGATCGAATCCCGCCTCCTGGTGGACACCTACGACCTCTACGGCCTGTCCGAGGCCATGGGGCCGGGCGTTGCCGGCGAGTGCACCCGGCGCTGCGGCATGCACCTCAACGAGGACCACTTCATCCCCGAGATCATCGACCCCGTCACCACCGCCGTCCTCCCGCCGGGGGCCACCGGCGAACTGGTCATCACCACCATCACCAAGGAGGCCGTGCCCCTGGTGCGCTTCCGCACCGGCGACCGCTGCCGCCTGGAGACCGACCCCTGCCCCTGCGGCCGCACCTTCGCCCGCCTCAGCCGCATCGAGGGCCGCACCGACGAAGTCATCATCATTAAGGGGGTCAACATCTTCCCGGTCCGGGTGGGGCAGATCCTGGGGGCCCTGCAGGGCGAACCCCCCGTCTACCAGCTCATCGTGGGGCGGGAGGGGCACCAGGACTACCTGGAGATCAAGGTGGAGGTGCGGGAATCCATCTTCTTCGACCGCATGACGGCCCAGCGGGAGCTGGTCAACCACATCGGCCGCAAACTGGCCCAGGGCATCGGCGTCAACCCCCGGGTCAAGCTGGTGGAGCCCCACAGCATCACCCGGGAGGCCGAAACCTCCCCCCTGGTCATCGATCTGCGGCAGTGACGGAACCGGCGGACCCGCCGCAGGGGATTATAAAAACACCTTGTAGCCCATGTGCAGGGCCTTCCCCAGCCGCCGGGCCATGTCCTTGCTGATGGCCCGCCGGCCGTGTTCCATCTCGGAGATGTGATGGGCCTTGACCCCCACCAGCTCTGCCAGGCGCGCCTGGGTTAAGCCCTCCCGGGCCCGGGCCCCCCGCAGGACCTCCCCCGGGGCAATACCTTCCGGAAAGACTTCGGTTACCGAATATAACCGCTCCTCCTCCGCCTCGCCCGCCTCCAGCAGGGAGACGATATCGGCCACCAGGGCGCGGATCTTCGCCGCATGCCGGGCCGGGACCCGCAAGGAAATGTCAGCATAGTCGGTCATAATTCACCCCTTCATGGGTTCCCGCATACAGGATGTGGATAACCTGGACGGTCCCGGACGGCACCTGCCACACCGCTACGTAGGAGGGCCGCCCGCGTTTCAGATGGCCATGGTACCAGTCGGCTCGCCCCGCAGCTTTCCGAAGGGGCCAATGTGGCAGAATCGGGCCATGTTGCTCCAAATCTTTCACCAGCGCCTTGAGGGCCATCCGCAGCTCCCCGGGGAGCCTGTCCACCTGTTTGCATACCCCCCCGGTAAACCAGTTTCCCACATATAGGCAGACTCCCAAATATTGGTAATGCGTTCAAGGAAAAGCTCCCCCCAAAAGCCCCCCACCCCCAAAACCGCGACATCCGTCGCATCCTCGGTGGCATTTCCCGCGCTTCTTCGATACAGTCAGGGGAGGCGGGGAACCCGGGCCGCGGCGGCTATCCCCAGCCGGCCGGGGGCGGCGCCGGGGCTAGGGGCCGGGTTTCCCGGCCCTCCCACTCGTCAAGGCGAAATTATTCTTCGAAATTCCGTAAGGCGGCAGGCAGGCGGGAATCAAGTGGGAAATAAGCGGGAATGAAGTGAGAAACAAGTGGGAATCAAGCGGGAATCAAGCGACAAAGAAGGGAAAAGTAAGTGGGAAAAATGCGGGGAAGGCCCTTCAACATCCTGAATATACAGGTATAACAAGCAAGCAGGTCTGTCTCTGGCTGTCATTCCGAGCGTCAGCGAGGAATATCTCTGTTCAGCCCCCCGGCCCCGTCTCCGGGCCTGCCGATGACCGCATCACCCCTCTGGGCAGCAACCGGGAACCAAGTGGGAAAGAAGCGGGAATTAAGCGGGGTACAAGTGAGAAAGAAGCGTGGTACAGGTGGGAAAAATGCGGGGGAAAGCTATAAGCACGTTGTATTTACAGGAAAAACAAGCTCCGATATTTTCGTTCAGGTTTGTCATTCCGAGCGGAGCGCGGAATCTCTCTTTTGCGCGCCCTGGCCGTAATCACCCCGGCGGGAATGAACCGGGGACCAGGTGGGAATTAAGTGGGAATAAAGCGGGGAAAAAATCTAAAGTGCCCGAAAATACACAATAAACTATGTTTTCATTAAACCGCCGACCACAACCGGTTTCAAGCCTCGAATCGCAAGTGGGAATCCACCGGAAACCAAGCGGGAATTAAGTGGGAATTTAGCGGGAGAAATATGATAACTGTCCCGAAATCACATGATAAACTTGTTTCTCTCGTCACCGCCAACCCCAAACCGAAACCGGAGTAACCCCATGGACGCCTTCACCTTCTACAACCCCACCCAGATCATCTTCGGCAAAGGCGTCGTCGCCCAAATCGGCGGCGTCCTCACCGACTACGGCCACGGCAAGGTTCTCCTGGTGGCCGGGGGCGGTTCCATCAAGGCCAACGGCGTCTACGACACTGTGGCCGCCTCGCTCCGGGCTGCCGGCGTCGCCTGGGTGGAGGCCTGGGGGGTGCAGCCCAACCCGGTGCTCGCCAAGGCCCGGGAGATCATCGCCCAGGCCCGGGCCGAACAGGTGGACGCGGTCCTGGCGGTGGGCGGCGGCTCCGTCATCGACACCGCCAAGAGCGTCGCCGCCGGGGTCTTCCTGACCGATATCTGGGAGGCCTACGAGCGCCGGGTGGAAATCGTCCAGGCCCTGCCCCTCTTCGTGGTCCTGACCATGAGCGGCACGGGGAGCGAAATGGACCCCCTGGCCGTCCTCACCCATGAGGCGGAGGTGAAAAAGTGGGTGGTGCGCAGCCCCGCCCTCTTCCCCCGGGTCTCCCTCATCGACCCCGCGGTGCAGTTCTCCCTCCCCTGGCACCAGACGGTCAACGGCGCCATCGACGCTTTGACCCACGTCATGGAGTTCTATTTCCTGGGCCGCACCGAGGAGACCACTCTGGCCCTGGACGAGGCCCTGATGCGCACCATCATCGCCGTCACCCACCGCCTGCAGCAAAACCCCCGGGACTACGACGCCCGCGCCAACTTGGCCTGGGCCGCGTCCCTGGCCTTGAACGGCCTCACCGGAGTGGGACTGCGGGAGGGCGACTTCGCCACCCACCGCCTCGAAACCGCCATGAGCGCCGTCTTCCCGGCCATCGCCCACGGGGCCGGCTTGGCCGTACTGTTCCCGGCCTGGATTTTGTATATGCAGGGCCACAACCCCGCCACCTTCGCCCGCTGGGCCCGCGCCGTCTGGGAGGCCGAGACCGTTCCGGAGGCGGTGCACCAGATGCGGCGCACTTTCCAGGACTGGGGCGCCCCCACCACCCTGGGAGACCTGGGGGTCAGCGAGGCCGATATCCCCGCCGTCGTGGCCGCGGCCCGGAAGGTGGGCACCCTGGGTCGCCTGAAGGAACTCACCGACGCCGACCTCGAGGCCATCCTGCGCCTGGCCCTGTAATCTTAGAGTGGGGGGCAGGGGGCTATGACCCTCGAGCCCGTGGCTCCTGGCCCCCTCTCCCAACAGCAGTTCCTCTCTGGTCCTCACTGCGTCCCGATGAAAAAGGGCCGGAACTCGGCTTCGTCCCGCCCCAGGGCCGCATCCAGGTCGGCCAACAGCCGGTCCCGGTCCTCCGGCAGGCGCCCGCTGATATTAGCGTAATTCGTATAGTGATCGCTCACCACCCGGGTCGCCACCGTGATCCCTTCTAGCACCACCCGGGTCTCCCGCAGGACCTCATGCGGGGTGAGCATCTGAAAGGTCCCGGCCAGGACCTCGGCCAGCAGGGGGGTATTGACCTTGGGGACCAGGGTCCGCAGACGGATGAAATCCGGGGCGATGGCATTGAGGGCCGCGGCGGTGGCCCGGGCGTGCTCCCGGGTGCGCTCCCGGCCGCCCAGCCCCAAAATGACGTATTCGCTGAGCTCGATCCCGGCCTCCCGGACCAGGCGCCCGGCGGCCACCTGGGTGGCGGCGTCGGCGCCTTTCTTGACCCTTTTCAGGATGACGTCGTCGCCGCTCTCCAGACCCACGTGAATCCGCGACAGCCCCGCCGCGGCCAGGGTGCTGAGCCCGGTGGCGCCCTTGGCGGCGATGAACTGGGCCGAACCGTAGACCGTGATGCGTTCCAGGCGGGGGAAGCGGGACTGGCTGTAGCGGCAGATTTCCGCCAGGGCGGCGGTGGGCATGGCGATGGTGTTGCCGGCGGGGAGGAACAGGGTCCGGACGCCCTCCCCATAGAGATTCCGGGCGGCGTCCAGGTCGGCGGTGATCTCCGCCACGGGCCGCACTCGGTACCGCACGCCGCCTTTATAGACCATGCAAAAGGTGCAGCGGTTGTGGGGGCAGCCCACCGTGGCCTGGATCAACAGGCTGTCGGCCTCGCTGGGAGGCCGGTAGATGGGTCCTTCGTAACGCATGGGCGGAGCTTACCCCGGCCGCCGCACCTCCGCGGGCCGGGGTGCCCGTCGTGATCAGCGATAGGTCCGGCTGGCCGGACGGTCATAGATCAGGGGGTCAAGACCGTAGAGGTTCTGCCGGAGGCGTTCCTGCTCCTGCTGCTGCTTGAGCCATTGATTCATAATCGGTATGCCGCCCTGACTGACCCCCGGGAACGATTCTTTGGCCTCCAACTCCTGCCCCGGCTGCACCGGTTGGGCGGGTTGGTCCGGCTGCGCCGGCTGCGCCGATGGTTGCTGGGGCTGGGCCGAACCATAGCCCTGCGCCCCCGCCATCCCGGGGACCGCGACACTGACGATGGCTAACAGGGCCAAAATCCTTATACCGAGTCCAACTCGCATAGCCTTTCTCCTTGGCGGTCAAAAGCTTCCGCCTTGCATGACCCCGTAAAATCTTTCAAATTTTGCTTCTAGATTAAATATCGTTTGTTCCGAGGGCATTGTCAAGCGCCGCCGGCCGGGCTCAGATTTCCAGGACCACCATCGCCACCCCGAACTCGCCTTCGTCGCTCAGGGACAGAAACATGCCGGTGATGGCGTGCTGGCGGCACAACTGCGCCGCCCCACCCGTCACCACCAGATCGGGGCGTCCCGAGGGAGCCGGCGCCACCTCCACCTCCCGCCAACGGATGCCGTTCTGCCGCAGCCCCACCCCCAGGGCCTTGGAAAAGGCCTCCTTGGCCGCGAAACGCAGGGCATAGTTGTATTCCGGCCGGCTGCGGGCCTCGCAATAGGCGATCTCCCCAGGAGTGAAGACCTTAGCCTTAAAACGGTCGCCAAACCGGGCCAGAGCCCGGGCGATACGGGGGATGCTCACCAGATCGACGCCGATGCCGTAGATCATCTATGAGACTCATCCGGGGAAAGCATTTTCTGCTCCGTTTACTACCCAGGGGACCCGGAGCCCCCCGACCAAAGACGAGAAGCCCTCTTCTTCAGGATCGCCTCTGGGCCGTCTCCAAAAACTCCCGGGCCTGGGCCAGGGTAATGGCCGTGATCTGCATGCCGCTCAGCATCCGGGCCAGCTCCTCCAGCCGTTCCGGGGGGCTCAGGCGGCGCACGGTGGTCACGGTGCGCCCCTGCTGTTCGACCTTTTCCACCCGGAAATGGACGTCGCCGAAACAGGCGATCTGCGGCCAGTGGGTGATGCAGATGATCTGGGTGTAATTTGAGAGCTGGCGGAGCTTTTCTCCCATGATGCTGGCCACGCCCCCCCCGATGCCGGCGTCCACCTCATCGAAGATGCTGGTTTCATGGCCGGCCTCCTGGGCCAGGATGTTCTTCAGACTCAGGACCAGCCGGGAGAGTTCCCCCCCGGAGGCAATGCGCGCCAGGGGTTTGGCTTCCTCCCCCGGGTTGGGGGCGAAGAAGAATTCCACCCGGTCTAGGCCCTGGGGGCCCAGCGGCGGCGGCTCGCCCTCTGCCTTGGCCTCCTGGAAGTGCACCAGAAATTTGGCCTTGGGCATGGCCAGGTCTGCCAGTTCGGCTTCCACCGCCGCGGCCAACGGTCCGGCCGCCGCCCGCCGGGCCTCGGATAACTCCAGGGCCGCGGCCTCCAGGGCGCCGCTGCGGTCAGCCAGTTGCCTCTCCAGGGCGTCCTGCTCGAACTCGAGATTCTCCCTCCGAGCCAGGTCCTGGCGCCCCCGTTCCTGAAAGGCCAGGACGTCGGCCAGCTCCGGGCCGTACTTGCGCTTCAGCCGGGTCAGGGTGTCCAGCCGCTGCTCCACTTCCTGGAGGCGAAACGGATCGGGACGCACCTGGGTCAGATAGTCCCGTAGCGCCAGGGCCAGGTCCTCCAGTTGAATGGCAGTCTCTCCCAGTTCTCCCAGCCGGCCGGACCAGTCCGGTTCGATGCGGGCGATGTGGTCCAGGGATTTGCTGACGTCCCCCAGCCGGCTCAGGATCGAGGTGCGGGAGCCGTAAAGTTCCTCATAGGCGCCTTGGGCCGCCTCCCAGAGCTGGGTGGCATGGCGCAGGCGCTCCCGGATCTGGGAGAGTTCCTCGTCCTCTCCGGGGAGGACCCGGGCCTGCTCCAACTCCTGGAGCTGGAATTCCAGCAGCTCCCGGTCGGCTTCCCAGCGGGCCCGGGACCGGGTGAGTTCGTCCAGCTGGCGTCGCAGACCCTGCCACTGCCGGTAAAGCTCCTGGAACCTCTGTTGCTCTGCACTCAGGCCGGCGTAGAGGTCCAGGATGGTCAGATGGTTGGGGGGGGCCAGAAAGCTCTGGTATTCATGCTGCCCCGACAGGCTCAACAGCTCCCGCCCCAAGGCGGCCAGAAACTTCAGGGTCACGGCCTGATCGTTGACGTAGCAGCGACTGCGGCCGTTCCGGGCCATCTGGCGGCGCAGCAGCAGCTCGCCGGAAAAATCGACCCCCTGTTCCCGTAGCCACTGCACCCAGGGCTCCCGGCCGGGGGTCCAGAAGCGGGCGCTCACTTCGGCCTCGGCGGCGCCGGTCCGGATCACCTCTTCGCCCCCCCGGGCCCCCAGGAGCAGATGGACCGCCTGCACGATCATGGACTTGCCCGCCCCGGTCTCTCCGGTGAGGACGTTACAGCCCTCTCCCAGGAGCAGTTCCACCGTCTCCAGGATACCCAGGTTTTTAATGGTAATGTCAGTCAGCATGTGGGATATCGGCAGCCGGCTGCGGGCCGGGTTCCCCGGGATGTTCCCGGGATAACGCCGCCACCATCAGCCGCTTGGCTTGCGGGCCATACCGGGGATCGGTTCCGGCCCGGGCCTCTTACATCAATGCCCGGGCTGCCTTGTAATCATCGATGCGCGGCAATATGCCCCGCCGGGTTCCGCTCCCCATCCTCTCCGAACCGTAGGCAGGGTGAGGCGGGAGAATGGCGGACTGTCGGTCGTGGAGCCTTCCCCGGGGGATGATGACAGGGCGGTCAGGGGCGGCGGATCTTGATATAGATGCCCTCTTCCAGGTCCCGCTCATCCAGGGGGAGAGGCTTGGAGTCCAGGCGCAATGATTCCAGGTATTGCAGCGCCGCCTCCTTGATGCCGGCCTCAGCCTCGGCGAAGGTCTCCCCCCGCACCTCCAGCCGGCCCAAGGCCGGGATGCTGGCGGTGAAGATTTCCTTCTGGGGATCATACCCGAACTGGATGCGGTAATGCACGCTCTTACCCGTCTTGACGTCCTGGCCGGCAGTTTTGGTCATAATTCGGCTCCGCTCTCGATCTTTTTCCCCCCACATCGCCCGAAGCTTACCCGGGAACCCGAGCGGCGACCTCTATGGCACGGATGCAGCCCGGGACCCCGCCGAGCCCGGGGGAGGGGGTGGGGAGGTGATGTTGGATAGAGTATGGAAATTTCTTTCCCGCTTGGCAACCCCGGAATCGCCCCTGGTGGGAAAGTTATTGTATTATCGCTTACTTTTATGTCCGCCGGGGCCGGGGTATGCCGCTGGGGGCTTATTCCAGGGTGCGAAAGTAATTGAAAGAGCTGGCCGGCTTGACCGGCTTTCCCTGCCGGAGGTGCTCCAGCATCTGGACGACCTGACCGCGGGGGATGCCGCTGTGCATCAGGTCGATGAAAAAATGCCGCACCCCCCGGGCCTGCAGGTCCGTCGCCACCCGCCCCAGGAAGAAGGGCACGGTGGGGAGCAACAGGGTCAGTTCGCCGCTGCCCCGGACCCGGAAATGCTCCAGATGAGCGCTCTCCAACCGCATGCCCTTGCCCTCCAGGAGCCCGACCCGGGAGACCATCAACGGCACGAACCCATAGAGGTAGGAAATCAGGCGAGGGCCGGGCAGGTGGGCCAGGAGCAATCCCAGGGTGTCCCGGTCAGCCTCCACCGACAGCATCATCCGGCTCAGCCCCAGTTCCTCCAGGGCCTGGAAGGCAAAGACGTTCAGGCAGTGGAGGGTATAATCGCTATACAACTCCAAGGTCTCCCCCGCTCCGGCCTGACCCCGGGAGCCCTGCCTGTCCCTGCCACCCGACGTCTGCCGGGGGTCCCGGGAGGGCGGCGGTGCTCCGCCGGGCCCCTGGAACAACGCCAGGTGTCCCAGATTCCCCACCATAAAGGCGCGGCACCCGGCGTCCCTCAGGGTTTGCACCGCCTGCCGCAGACGGTCCGCCTCCTTCTCGAAGACAATGGTCGGCACCTGCCAAACCAGGGGGAGGGGACGGCGTCCCGGCCGATGCTGCTGCAGGTAAGCGGTATAATTGGCCTCGGAGAGCTCCACCACCACCTTTCCGGTTCGCAGCCGGGAGAGCTCCAGCGCTTCGTCATAGGTCCGGGCCCGCACCAGGAAAACCGGGGGCGTTGGTTTCTGGGGCCGCGATGCAAACCGGTGGGTCTTTTTCAGGGCCAGGAGGGGGGGGGACAGGCGGGGAGGGGCCATCACTGCCGGGGGGCTCATCTGGAACAGGATCTCCCGCCATTTGCGCTCCGAGCGGCTCCCGGCCGGGGTGGTTTCGCCCACCTTGTAGAGCAGCTCGCCGCCCTGGGCCGGGGCGGGCAGGGTCACCTCCGCCTCGCTCCCGGCTGCGGCGGTATCCGCCGGCCGCCCCTCGACCCAGAGCTCCTTGAGGGTGAAGGTCCGGGCCTCGCCGCTGGCCGCGGTTTGCAGCCGCAGGCGGTCCCCCACGCTTACCGGGGCTTCCAGTTGCAGGGCGGCATGGTTCTCGGGCAGGGCGCGCACGGTTCCCAGCTTGTCGCCGACATTGCCGCTATCCTGGGGGGCCAGTAGCTCCGGCGGGTGGGGGCTCAGGAAGAAGCCTGGGGTGGTCCGGCGGCTGTAGGTCTTGGCCAGCAGCTCCCGGGCCTCCACCAGGGCCCGGGCCTGCTCCGGCGGCGGGGCATCCAGGACCAGCCGGTAGGCCTGCACCACCCGACTGACGTACTCGCCGCTCTTCATGCGGCCTTCGATCTTGAGGGCGTCCAGTCCCAGGGCTTGGAGCTGGGGCACCAACTCCAGGGCCGAGAGGTCGCTGGCCGACAGGGGAAACCCGGAGGTGTTCCGGTAGCGGTAGAGGCGCCGGCAGGGCTGGGTGCACCGCCCCCGGGTGGAGGCCCGTCCCCCCAGGAAGCTGGAAAACAGGCAGAGCCCCGATATGCTGTAACACAAGGCGCCGTGCACGAAGACCTCCAGCTCGATGGGACTCCGGCGCCGGATCAGGGCCAGCTCGGTCAGGGTCAACTCCCGGGCCAGCACCACCCGGGTGAACCCCATGGCCGCGGCCTGCTGCACCCCCAGGGAGTTATGGATGGTCATCAGGGTGCTGGCATGGAGCGGCAGCCGGGGAAAGTGGCGTCGGGCCAGGTGATACACGCCCAGGTCCTGGAGGATAAGGGCCTCGGGGCCGATCTCGTTGATCCCGGTCAGGGCCTCCAGGAGTTCGCCCCGCTCTCCCTCCTTCACCAGGGCGTTGAGGGCAATGTAGAGCTTGCAGCCCCGCTGGCGGGTCAGCCCCCGCATGGCGGAGAGCTCCGGCCAGGTGAAATTCGGGGCGTAGGCCCGGGCGCTGAAGGCCTTAAGACCCACATAGATGGCGTCCGCCCCGTTTTCCAGGGCGGCAAAAAATGATTCCAGGTTGCCGGCGGGTGCTAAAAGTTCCATATGTTTGATTTAGATAAGAAATGTCACGGTTGGGGGGTATGCGTCGCGCAAACGTGGCCAGGCGGTCCATCAGTCCACGTCGTCTTTAACATAAATCTTATCATAAGTCTTTCCCGAAGTGCTACCTCCCCATCCGGGGAAGCGCTTTCCCCCTGTCGGTTATGGTATAATCTTTTCATGTCCGCCGAGAGCTTCCTCTTCCTGAACGACCGCCTCCTCCCGGCCCGAGAGGCCCGGGTTTCTATCCATGACCGGGGCTTTCTCTACGGAGACGGTTTCTTCGAGACCCTGCGCGCCGCGGCCGGTCGCCCCCTCTTCCTGGCCGAGCACCTGTCCCGATTGGGGGCTTCGGCCCGCGCCTTCCGGATCACGTTGCCGCCAGCCTTTCCCTGGGAGGGGGCGGTCACGGAGGTCCTGGCCGCCAATGGTCTCACCACCGGGCTGGCGGCGGTCAAGATCATCCTCACCCGGGGGGAGGAGCCCGAGCTGGGTCTGCCGCCGGCGCGTCACCCCACCGTGGTCGTCACCGCCCGGCCCTATACTCCCCCAGGAACGGCGGAATATCAGCGGGGCTGGGAGGTGGCCATCTTCCCGGAGCGCCGCACCAGTTTCCTGGGCCGGCACAAGAGCTTGAACTACCTGTTTTGCCTGGCGGCCCGCCAGTATGCCCTGGAAGGGGGGGCCCGGGAGGCTTTGATCCTGGAAGGGGACGGCGCCGTCTCGGAAGGCGCCGCCACGGCGGTGGTCTACCAAGAAGACGGGAAGTTTCGGGTCCCCCAGGGGGCCAGCGCCTTGGCCAGCGTTACCCTCGCGGTCCTGCGGCGGGCCCTAAAACGGCGGGGGCAGGACCTCGTCCCGCAACCCACCTTCCCGGAGCAGCTGCGCCGATCCCAGGGCGTCTGGCTGGCCAACTCCCTCATGGGGCTGCTGCCGGTGGCCTCCCTGGACGGCCAACCCCTGGCCCTCTCTCCGGACACCGAGCCTCTGAATGGCCTCCTGTGGTCAGAGGCCGGTTAGATAATCCCGTAGCTGTCGGCCCGTATTCTCCCGGTCCTTGCCGTGGTAGACTCCCTGGGGGAAGAAATGCAACCCATCGGTGCTGTACCGGGGGATGACGTGCAGGTGGGCGTGAAAGACCACCTGGCCCGCGGCCTCGAAGTTGTTCATCCCCAGATTGAAACCCTGGGCGTAGAGCACCTTGCGTAACGCCCCGGCCACCCGCCGGGCCACCTGGCTCATCTCCGTCCACAAATCGTCGGGCAAATCCAGAAAGGTGGCGTAGTGATCCTTGGGGATCACCAGGGTATGGCCGTAGTTTACCGGGGCGATATCCAGGAAGGCCACCACCCGCTCCGTTTCCAGGAGGCGTTCGGCCGGGGCGGCGCCTGCCCCGATGTCGCAGAAAATGCACTCCATTACCTCGGCTCCTCTTTTTCCTGGCATTCTCAAGGAAAATGTCTTAATGTCACTGCAAGGTAAGCATTCCACTTCCGGCTGTCAGCGAAAAATGATGTGGCCCGCCTGAAAAAAGACCGACTGCTCCGGGGAACAGACCAACAGACAGAGATGTTGCCGCCGCAGAGAGGAATTGCTCCCTGCGGCCGCAACAGATGAATAATGGCACCAGAAGGCGAGGGAAAGGAGCACCCATGGATCTCACCACCCTGCGGCCCCTCCTGACCGAGGTTGTGGCCGATCTGGAAAAGACCGTTCCCTATGCCGCCGCCTTTGTCCAGGAGGTGGTGGGCGAGCGGCTGGTGGTGGATACCCGGGAGGCCCGGGCCGAGGCCGTCGAGCCCCAAAAGGGCCTGGTGCTCACCGTCTTCACCGGCCGCAGCTTCCTGGAATACGCCCTCAGCGGTCTGGACGCCCCGGGGTTCTGTGACCAGCTTTATGACGGGGTGCAATTCCTGCTGGAGGCGGCGTTGGCCGAAGGCCTGGTGGACATCGGCCTGACCGTGGACCCTGGCTCCCCGCTGCGGCAGGAATTCTCCATCCCCATGGCGGCGGACCCCCAGGAGGTGCCGCTATCCCGCAAGATGGCGGATTTGGAGGCCCTGCGGGATGCCCTGCAACAGGCCGAGCCCCGCATCACCAACGCCACCGCCTTCTATGGCCATGTGCGCGTCCAGGAGCTGTTCGTCAACCGCAGCCGCAGCCTGTATCAGGAATTGCCCCGGACCCAGGCCGTGGCCCAGGTCGTCCTGCGCCAGGACGACCGCACCGCCCGCCTCCACGGCGGCCATTGCTACCAAGGGGGCTATGAACATGCCCGCCTGCCTCAGGCCACTCGGGACCAACTGCTGCGGGACGCCGGGCGCATCCTCACCGCCCCTCGTCTCACTCCCGGTATCTACGATTGTATCTTCTCTCCCGATTTTGCCGGCATCTTCGCCCACGAGGCCTTTGGCCATGGCACCGAGGCCGACCTCTTCCTCCAGCGACGCTCCCGGGGACAGCAGTATTTGGACCGGCCGGTGGCCTCCGGCCTGGTGAATATGTTCGATTCCCCGGCCCGCCCCCTCCAGGCCGGGAGTTTCTTCTTCGATCATGAAGGCAAACTGGCCACCGAGACTCAGATCATCGACCACGGCATTCTGCGCCGTCCCCTCACCGATTTGAATTCCTCCCTGCGGCTGGGTCTGCCCCGCAGTGCCAACGGCCGGCGGGAGTCATACGCCCGCAAGGTCTACGCCCGCATGACCAACACCTACTTCGGCCCCGGAGACCACAACCTGGAGGACATGCTGGCGAGCGTCAGCCACGGCTTTTTTTTGGACCATCCCAGCAACGGTATGGAGGACCCCCAGGGTTGGGGCATCCAATTGGAGGGGCTCTACGCTGAGGAAATTGCGGACGGCCGCCTCACCGGCAGGGTGTATTCGCCGGTTATCGTCACCGGCTATGTCCCTGATCTGCTCTCCTCCATCACCATGGTGGGGCGGGAGGTGGAGATCACCGGGTTGGGGATGTGCGGCAAGGGCCACAAGGAGTGGGTCAAGGTCTCCGACGGCGGCCCCTACCTGCGTCTCACCGCCCGGCTGGCCTGAGAAGTGCAAGAAAGAATGGCGTTGTTACTGAAGGGGCGGCGCGTTGGAGGTCCCTGTCCCCCCAAAAAATACCGCCGCGGCATGGTGTCCGCGGCGGTCCGGCTGCGTCCCTGCTGAGCCACCCCCTTGTAGGCCCAGCAATTTTGTTGGCCTGGCACTCCCCTGTCCACCTGATGCGTCCGGTGGTCAGGAAAACCGGGCGACGATTATCCATACCCCCCTATACCCTCCGGTGACCGGCGCCACCGGCAGTTAGACAAAATCCCCTCGCTGAAATTTGAGACTGGCCACCTGCGCCAGGGTGGCGGCCTCTTCCGCCATCTCCCGGAGGGGCGAGTCCCCCGGCAGGGAGGAGGCCAGATCCTGGAGTTTGCGGCCATCGGCCTCCATGGCCGTAACCAAGGGCGCCAGATCCCTGAGGGAGCGGCCCGGGGTGTCCAGACCTTGGGCGAATTGCTCCAGGCGGTCTAAGCCTTCCTGCAGGGCCTGGACCCCGGCGGCCGAAGAAGAGACCGAGGCCACCATCTCCACCTGCGCCAAGGGGGGCAGCCCTCCGGCACTCCCTGTTTCCTGGCCGGTCATATTACCCTGCATCTCCTTCAGACAGGCGGCAAAATTTTCCCCGGTGCCGGGGTCTGGCTTGGGCTTCTCTGTGGCTAACTGTCCCTGAAATTTCAGGATGTCTTCGATCTTCATACCTGCATCCTTAATACCTAAAAGTGAATTCTCCCCTAGTCAGCGCTTCGTCTCAGACGTAACTGGCCTGCCGCAGGTTGTCGTAATGGAACAGATTCTCTAAACCCGGTGAGGTCATCTGGGTCAGATCTTTTTCCACCTGGCCCAGGACCTGCAAGGCCGTCTCCAGGTCAAAGATGTCGATATCACCGGCCACCAGATTCTGGGCCGCAATGAGATCCACCCGGTCCTGCCCGGTTGCCGCGGACTGCGGCTCATTCTCCGGGGCGGGGCGGGAAGGCAGTTCCTGGTCTGTGCCGATGTCCCGCTGATACACCTGCCCGGCAGCGTACGGATTGATTTCCATGGGGTGCTCCTTGCAATGACATTTGCCTGTTTTAGTGCAATCATAATGCCAACCCCAGGTCTGTCGATGATTCTGTCCGCGCAATAACTTTATGTAGTAATAACAGTTTTATATCTGGATAGAGGGGTGAGCCGGAGTTCCACGGCGCCTTCCCGGTGGGCAGGATTTGCCGACACCCCTGTCAGGATTTTGATCCCCCTTGACCAGCGGGGCGAATGAGAGTACATTCAGCTCATCTGCGACTCCCGCGTGACCGACAACCGGAACCGGGATCACTCTCGGCCATGCCGCGAAGGCGATGGCCATAGCGAGGTCAGCGTGCATGGGCTCATCTAACTTCGGCACCCTCCTTACCTTTGTCGGGCTGCTGCTGCTCATCGGCTGCGGGCTGGTGCGCCGGGAGGCCCGCCGGCGACGGGATGCCTCCAGCCAACGCCTCTGGCAATATCAGCAATGGGGCAGCTTCTTGGCCTACGCCATTATCTTTGGTGGCATTATGCTCATGATGAGGCAACCATGAGCTCTGCTTCCTTTTTCTCACCACCCCACCCCTGTGGGTGGTCAAATATTTGACGTTCAGGAACGGCCCTTCATGGTCTGTGATCCCACCCCCAGCCGGGCCATGCTGCCCCATCCCCTGGATTTGCACATCCCAGGCCCTCTGGAGTTTTCCCGGGCTCGGTCCCGGGCCGATCAAGCCGCCCGGGAGATTCTCCCCGAACCCGTGCTCCTGGCCTGGTTTAACCGGGACAACCGGGAGTTCTCACCCCGGATCGTTTGCTGCCAGGAAGATCAGCCCTCCTGGCTGGTCTATGCCAAGAGCCGGGGCGCCGAACTGAGCCTGTGCCTGAACGACGGACAATTCATCTTCGTGTATCGCCGGGGTTTCTGACCGCCCCTCCATACCACTCCTGGGTAAGGTATTTCTCCGCTCCGGGCGTTTCTCACTTGACACTAGTATCTTATCCATTGTATAGGATTAAATGTTTGGGACGTGAAATATTTCACTTGTCTTTTCCGCGCCCTGGCACATTCTGATTCAGTAGGGTTGGCAAGCTTACTAATTCTTCTATAATAATATTCACACATGAACATGTAGAGGAGAGTGGCGGCGATGGAAACGACCCGACCCCAGGAGCTCACCCCCAGCTATGCCCTGGGGGACCAGATTCGCACGGCACGGCACATCAAAGTGGCGGACTGCTACCAATGCACCAAGTGTTCCTCCGGCTGCCCCCTCACCTTTGCCATGGATTTTTTGCCCCACGAGATCATCCGGCTGGCCGGGCTGGGACAAGAAGACCTGGTGTTGGAGAGCAACACCGTCTGGGTCTGTTCCTCATGCGAAACCTGCACCACCCGCTGCCCCAACGATATCGATATCGCCGGGGTGATGGACTATCTCAAGGAAAAGGCCGTCAAGTCCGGGAAGCGCGTCCCCCAGAAGAACGTCCTGGCCTTTCACCAGAGTTTCCTCGCCGACGTCCGGCTCTCCGGGGGCCGCCTCAATGAAGCACTACTTATGGGGCTTTTTACCCTCAAGAGCGGCCAGGCCGTGGCCAAGCTCAAGGACAAGTCCCTCCTGGAGGATCTCAAGTTGGGCTTGAAGATGTTCCAGAAGGGCCGACTCAGCCTGAAGCCGTCCCATAAGGTGGCCAATAGCTCAGAAATCAAAGCGATCTTCCGGAAAGCCAAGGTCTAGGGGAGAGCTATGAAGGTATCCTATTATCCCGGATGCTCCCTGGAGCACAGCGCCCGCGAGTACGAAGAGTCCATCGAAGCGGTGGCCGGTCTGTTGGAGGTGCAGTTGGAGGAGGTTCCCGATTGGAACTGCTGTGGCGCCACCGCGGCCCACAGCCTCAGCGAGGCGTTGGCCGTGGCTCTGCCGGCCCGCAATCTGGTGAACGCCGAACGGCAGGGCCGGGACGTGGTGGTCCCCTGCGCCCTGTGCTTCAACCGCCTCAAAGTGGCCGAAAAGGCCCTCCTGGGACCCGACGCCGCGGGCCTGGGGTTGGACTACCAGGGCAAGATCAAGATCTGGGACCTGTTGGACTACCTCACCCAGGAGCCCCTGTTGCACCAGATCAAAGACCGGCTGGTCAAACCGCTCACGGGTTTGAAGACGGTGGCCTATTACGGCTGCGTAGTGGCCCGGCCCCCCAAAATCACCGATCGCCGGGACTACGAAAATCCGGTGAATATGGACCAGCTGCTGAAGCTGTTGGGCGCCGACCCCTATCCCTGGTCCTACAAGACCGATTGCTGCGGGGCCGGTTTCACCATCTCCCGGCCGGATATCATCGACACCCTGGTGCAGAAGCTGTATGATCGGGCCCTGGAGGCGGGGGCGGAGTGTCTGGTGGTCTCCTGCCAGATGTGTCAGGCCAACCTGGATCTGCCCCAGGAGCGCATCCGGAGGAAAACCGGGACAGACTACTATCTGCCGGTCTTCTACTTCACGGAACTCATCGGTCTGGCCTTGGGCCATCCGCAGGTCAAGACCTGGCTGGGGCGGCACTTTGTTGATCCGATGCCGCTATTGCAGCGCCAGGGTCTGCTGTAGGGCCGGCCCGTCTGAACGCCAAATCCTGAGACGATAGGATCTCCCATGGCACCCGAAGAAAAAATTGGCGCAGTTATGGTCGTCGGTGGCGGCATCGCCGGGATGCAGGCGGCGTTGGATACCGCCAATGCGGGCTACAAGGTGTATCTGGTGGAGAAGGATATCTCCTTGGGCGGCATCATGGCCAAGTTGGACAAGACCTTCCCCACCAACGACTGTTCTACCTGCATGATTTCTCCCAAGCTCATCGAAGTGGCCATGCACCCGGACATCGAGGTCGTGACCCAGGCCGATGTGCGCCAAATCGAGGGCGAAGCCGGAAATTTCACCGTCAGTCTCTATCAGGAGCCGCGCTATATCGATCTGGAGAAGTGCAATGCCTGCGGGGCCTGTGCCGAAGTCTGCCCGGTGGAGATGCCTTCCACCTTCGATGAGGGGCTTGGGGTGCGCAAGGCCGCCTACCGCCACTTCCCACAAACCATTCCCTCGCAGTTCGCCATTAAAAAGCTGGACCGGGCCCCTTGTGTCACCACCTGTCCTGCCAACCTCCGGGTGCAGGGATACGTTCAGCTCATCCGGGTAGGGAAGTATGACGAGGCGGTGAAGCTCATTATGGATGACCTGCCCCTGCCCGGGGTTCTGGGTCGGGTCTGCCCCCATCCCTGCGAGTCGGCCTGCCGCCGCCAGGAGGTGGATGACGCCATTGCCATCTGCAACCTCAAGCGCTTTGCCGCCGACCAGGTGGACCTGGCCACCCTTCCCATTCCCGAGGTTCCCAAACGGACAGAGAAGATCGCCATCATAGGCTCTGGACCCGCTGGCCTCTCCTGTGCCTATCAGCTGGCTCGCTGGGGCTATCAGTGCACCATCTTCGAGGCCCTGCGCGTCACCGGCGGCATGATCCGGGTCGGAATTCCCGACTATCGCCTCCCCAAGCAGGTGCTCGACAACGAAATTAACTACATCAAGCGTTGGGGCGTCCAGATCAAGACGGGCAAGGCGCTCGGCAAGGACTTCTCCCTGGACGACCTCTTTGCCCAGGGCTACCAGGCCGTTTTCCTGGGCCTGGGGTGTCACGTGGGGAGCCCGTTGGGCATCCCCGGGGAGGACGCCAAGGGCGTGGTGCAGGGCGTGGATCTGTTGCGCGATCTCAACCTGGGCAAAAAACCCAAGATCGGTAAACAGCTGGCGGTCATCGGCGGCGGCAACGTGGCCTTCGACGTGGCCCGCTCCGCCCGCCGCCTGGGGGTGGAGGTCACCATTGTCTATCGCCGCTCCCGGGAGGAGATGCCGGCCAATCCTGAGGAGATTGAAGAGGCCCAGTGCGAAGGCATTCCCATCCAATATCTGGCTGCGCCGCAGAAAGTTATTGTCAAGTCCGGCAAGGTGGTTGGCTTGGAGTGCATCCGGATGCAACTGGGCGAGCCCGATGCCTCCGGACGGCGGCGTCCTGTGCCCATTGCCGGATCCAAATACCTCCTGGAGGTGGATACCATCGTCCCCGCCATCGGTCAGCGAGCCGATCTCACCTGCCTGGAGGGAACCGGGGTCACGACTACCCGATGGGGCACCCTTGAGGCCGATCCCATCACCTACCAGACCTCCCGTTCCGGCGTCTTTGCAGCTGGAGATGTCCATGTGGGCCCCTGGATCGCCATCGGGGCGGTGGCCGGTGGCAAGGAGGCGGCCGAATCCATCGACCGCTTCTGCCAAGGTCAGGACCTGGCTGCCGGCCGCAGGCTGTCCGCAGAAGCCAAGGCCATCCAGAAGTGGACCGACATCCCCCTGGATGAGGAAAAGAAGCCCCGGGAGGAGATGCCCCGCCTCGAGGCTGAACTCTGTTGCGTCTGTTTTGATGAGGTGAATAAGGGCTATACCGAGTCACAGGCCCGGCGGGAGGCCGAACGCTGCCTCAACTGCGGCATTTGCTCGGAGTGCATGCAATGTGTGGCGGCCTGCCAGGCGAACGCCGTGGATCACGACATGCCAGCCGCCATCCGGGAAGTCCAGGTGGGTGCAGTGATCATTGCCCCCGGCTACCGGCCCTTTGACGCCCGGGAAAAGGTGGAATACGGGTATGGGCGCTACCCCAATGTGGTCACCGCCCTGGAGTTCGAACGCATCCTCTCCGCCACCGGCCCGTACTACGGCCACATAAAACGGCCCTCCGACGGCCGGGACCCGAAAAAGATCGCCTGGATCCAGTGCGTCGGCTCCCGGGACAAGTCCAGCAACCGGGACTATTGCTCCAGTGTCTGTTGCATGTACGCCACCAAACAGGCCATCATCGCCAAGGAGCATGACCACGACGTGGAGCCCGTCATCTTCTTCATCGACATGCGGGCCCATGGCAAGGGATTCGACCGGTACTACGAACGGGCCCAGGAGTCCGGGGGGGTCCGATACGTGCGCTCCATGGTCTCCCGGGTCACCGAAAAGCCCCAAAGCAAGAACCTGGAGCTGAGATACGTCGATTCCCACGGTCAAATCGCGGAGGAAGAGTTCGACCTGGTGGTCCTGTCGGTGGGCCTCGACGCCCATCCCGACTCCGTGGCCCTGGGCCGGCGCCTGGGCCTCGACACCAACCCCTGGAACTTTGCCGTGCCCCAGCCCTTCGATGAAGTGGCCACCTCCCAGCCGGGGATTTTCACCTGCGGTGTCTTCCAGGCCCCCAAGGACATCCCCGAGACCGTGGCCCAGGCCCTATCGTCTTCCGCTGCGGCCGCGGCCCTTCTGGCCGAGGCCCGGGGCACCCTGCTCACCAAGAAGGTATACCCCCCCGAACGGGACATCACCCGGGAAGAACCCCGGGTAGGGGTTTTCGTGTGCCATTGTGGCATCAACATCGCCGGGGTCATCGACGTCGCCGCGGTCACCGACCATATCAAAACCCTGCCCCACGTGGTCTATGCCGATCACTACACCTTCACCTGTGCCACCGACTCCTTGGAGGTCATGCGGAAGATCATCGATGAGCATCAGCTCAACCGGGTGGTGGTGGCCTCCTGCAGCCCCCGCACCCACGAGGCTCTCTTCCAGGACACCTTACGCCAGTCCGGTCTCAACAAGTATCTTTTCGAGATGGCCAACATTCGGGACCAGGACTCCTGGGTGCACCAGGGCGAGCCCCAGGCGGCCACCGAACTGGCGAAGGACCTGATCAAGATGGCCATCGGTCGCTCCCTGGCCCTGGAGTCCTTCCAGGAGACCCAGTTCCAGGTCACCCAAAAGGGCCTGGTGGTGGGTGGCGGGCTGGCCGGAATGACCGCCGCCCTGACCTTGGCCGAGGCCGGCTTCGACACCACCCTGGTGGAAAAGGAGCCTCAGTTGGGCGGCTTGGCTCGGCGACAGCACTTCACCCGGGAAGGGCAGCCGGTGACCGTCTTCATGGAGGACCAGGCCGCCCGGCTGCAGGCCCATCCCCGCATCACGGTGCTGACCGGCTCCCGGGTGGTGGATTTCTCCGGCCACATGGGGAAATTCATCAGTATTGTGGAGACGCCGGAGGGTCGCCGGGAGGTGCCCCACGGAGCCGCCATTCTGGCGACGGGCGCGGTGGAGTACGAGCCTGCCGAATATCTCTACGGTCAGCACGACGGCGTGCTCACCCAACTCCAACTGGAGGAAAGGATCGCGGCCGGTGACTCCCTTCCCCGGGGCGCCAACGTCGTCATGATCCAGTGCGTCGGCTCCCGGGAGCCCGAGCATCCCTACTGCTCCCGGGTCTGCTGCACCAATGCGGTGAACAACGCCATCCGCATCAAGGAGAAGGACCCCACGGCCCAGGTCACCGTCCTCTATCGGGACATCCGCACCTTCGGCTTCAACGAGCTTTACTATCAGAAGGCCCGGGACCTGGGAGTGCGCTTCATCCGCTTCGACCTGGAGGCCAAGCCCGAGGTGGCGGCCTCCGGAAAGAAGGTGGCGGTGCGGGTCTTCGACCAGAACCTGCGCCTGAATCTGAACTTTGCCGCCGACCTACTGGTGCTCTCGGCCGCCCTGCGGCCCCACCCCGGCATGGCGGAGGTGGCCCAGGTCTACAAGCTACCCTTGGACATGGACCGTTTCTTCCTGGAAGCCCACGTCAAACTGCGGCCCCTGGACTTTTCCAGCGCCGGATTCTTCCTGGCCGGCACCGCCCACGGCCCCAAATTCACCGAGGAGGCCATCGCCCAAGGGCGGGGGGCCGCGGCCCGGGCCCTGGGGGTCATCTCCCAGCAGACCATGGAGATCAGCGGGGCCGTGGCCTACGTCAACACCGACGAATGCGCCCGCTGCCTTAACTGCCTGCGGGCCTGCCCCTACGGAGTGCCCAAGTTCGACAAGGAGCTGGGCCGGGTCACCATCGATCCGGCCTCCTGCCACGGCTGCGGCAACTGCTGCGCTACCTGTCCGGCCCTGGCCATCGACATCAAACACAGCAAAAACCAGCAGTTCGAGTCATTGATCAAGGCAATTGCCTGATCGCTCGGCGACCCCGCATAGAACACCCAGGGCAGGCTTTCGGCCTGTCCTGGGCAATCGGTCCGTTGCGCCCCTTATCCAGGGTGGGGGCCATAAGATCTGCGGTCTTTTCTGCCGATTGGGCCGAACCCACCGCCAGGTTCCTCAGTTCATCGGCCACCACGGCGAAACCTGCTCCCGCCTCCCCTGCCCAGGCTGCCACGGACAAGTGCCGGGAAATACTGCGCCCGAGGAAATAAGCAACTTCCCCCAGTAGCACGATGAATAAACTCATCCCCCCAGAAACCACCACAGTCTGCTCGTAATCTCCTGTTGCATATCGGAAGTTTCCCTCCCATAGACTGCAATTCGGTCTCCTCCAGGGCGTGAATATCATCCCCCAGCCTGGTGGCCTGGTTAAAGAATGCCTTGGGATCAAGATTAGTGCGGCCGTTATCGGCGTTCTTGATAGTTGTTTGAAAGGCGCGGCTCATCTCCCGCTTTCCGGTCTCACACTGCGGTCATTAAACTCCATACCTTGTTGTTGCCCGAAGGGGCCTTGCCCTTTGCGTCGTCCTCACCGAGGCCAAAGCGCTCAGAGCCCCAAAAGGGTCTCATCCCCCGTTGACCCTATGCAATCTCAATACGGCTTAACAATCCATTTCTTTGGAAGGATCCTGCCGGATACGACTGATAATATCTAGTTTTGTTTTAATTCCCGCGCAGAAGTAAAAAAACTTTTTCCAGCCCTCTTTTTCCCCAAAAAAGCATACAAAATTAACCGCCACTTTATTAACCGCTAATAAGTTTAATTTATTATAAAAAACTTATTAAGGGAAGATTTGTTCCCTATTAAAAACTGTGATGAGAAAAGTTGCCTTAAGGAGGTTGTTTCTGATGATCAACGCCAAACAAGGTATATGTTTTTATGGCAACGACAAGGATTATGGCTCCAGAAATAAACGAGGACTTAAGGTACAGAAGCTCTTGAAAGAGACATTAGGAAAGTTTCTGGGACTTCAAGAAATAAATTCGATTTATCTGCAAGTCCCTGTCGTTAAGGATATACATGTTTTCCTTCGCCACGTCTTAACGGCCCTGGAAGTTAGTTATGAGGTTCGAACCGGGGAAAGGGAGGCGATTCCCTCCGAGGGGCCGGTTATCGTGGTGGCCAACCACCCCTTTGGAGCTATTGAAGGACTTATTTTGGCTGAACTGCTCCATAAGACGCGGGCCGACGTCAAGCTTATGGCTAACTATCTTCTGCAATGTTTTCCGGAACTCCGGGATTTATTCATTTTTGTGGATCCCTTCGGCAGGAAGGAGGCGGTATCGAAAAATGCCGTGGCTTTGAAACAGGCAACCGGTTGGCTAAGAAACGGCGGCCTGCTGGGCCTCTTTCCCTCCGGGGAGGTTTCCCATCTGAGGTGGGACAGACGGGAGATTGCTGACCCCATCTGGAGTGCAGCTGTGGCAGGGTTGATACGGCGCACCGAGGCTCAGGTGGTGCCGGTCTTTTTCCATGGATTCAATGCTCCTCTCTTTCAGGTCTTGGGCTTCATCCATCCCAAGCTACGTACTGCCCTCTTGCCTCGGGAATTGTTGAAAAAGAAAGGGAAGATTATCGAGGTGAGCGTGGGCAAACCTATTCCGGCCCAAAAGCTCCAAGCTTTTAAAGATGATCGGAGCCTGGCCGACTATCTGAGATGGCGGACATATCTCTTGGGGGAGGATCGATCCTCAAAGATCGCTTATACGGAGAGCCCGAAGGCCAATGGGAGGGTTCCCCCGGGAGAACCCCTGGCGCTTCCGGGAGGCCGGGAAAAGTTGCAGGACGAAGTTAACCGTTTGCCGGGCCGGCAACTTCTTCTGAAAAGCGGAAAGTTGACAGTTTATTATGCCCGTGCGGTCCAGATCCCCTCTCTCCTGCAGGAAATCGGCAGATTGCGGGAACTAACCTTTCGCCTGGTGGGCGAGGGAACCGGGAAACCTGCAGACTTGGATCGTTTTGATGGCCATTATCTGCACCTCTTTGTCTGGAGTCAGGAGACCCAGGAAGTGATCGGCGCCTACCGCATGGGTCAGACAGATGACATACTGAATCGCATGGGCAAAGGGGGATTATACACCCATACCCTGTTTGCCTATGGGATGCCCCTGTTGACCAAGATAAACCCGGCCCTGGAGCTGGGACGTTCCTTTGTCCGGTCGGAGCATCAGAAAAGTTATGGTGCACTCCTCCTGTTATGGAAGGGAATCGGCCAATTTGTGGCCAGCCACCCTCGCTACCGCATTCTATTCGGGCCGGTATCGATCTCCGATGATTATCGCTACACGTCGCAGCGGGTGATTACTTCATCTTTAATGTCCCACCGGAACTGGCCGGATTTGGGGAGGTTGGTCAGACCCCGGCATCCCTTTGCCGCCAAACCCCTGCGTGGCTGGGAGGAGGTCAAAGACCACGCCGTCTTCATGGATATCGAGGAAATTTCCGATCTGGTGGCGGAGTTGGAGGACAACCAGCGGGGCCTGCCCATCCTGTTAAAACATTACCTGAAGTTGGGTGGGAGGATGTTGGGGTTTTCCCAAGATCCGCACTTCAATAATGTGCTGGATGGGCTATTGGTGGTGGACCTTAAGCAAACTCCGGAGCATATCCTGCAGCGCTACCTAGGGGTGGAAGGGGCTGCTGCTTTCTTAGACTATCACAAACGCCAGGAGGTTGCCCCATGGCTGCATCTGGGATCGCCGGTAGTAATGGAAGGTTCGGGTATGGCCTCTGAAACCCATTGCCGGTCTTAAGATAAACCCCGCTGTCCTTCCAAGCAACGGAAGAATGGCTGGGGCCGCCAAGGCCACCCCAGCCATTTTCTAGTTTTAGATTGACAGACCATTGACAAATGTTTGGGCCTCCTGGGGGAGGAAGCTACCTGCGGGCCGGCCTTGCCGGAACAGCGATGCACTCCTCGCCCTCACTGACAGAACATATCCCAGGTGGCACCAAAGGCGGTCTCGAAGGAGCGGCTTTCCATATACTTCCGGGCGGCCAGACCCATCTCCCGGAGCCGGGCGGGGTTGGTGGTGAGATCGATGATGGCCTGGACCAAGGCAGCTTCGTCATGAGCCGGGACGACCACCCCGGTCTGGCCTGGCACCAGGTTTTCCTGGGGACCACCGGAGTCAGTGACCACCACCGGAATCCCGGAGGCTTGGGCCTCCAACACCACATTGCCGAAGGTATCGGTGGCACTGGGGAAGACGAAGAGGTCGCTGGAGGCGTAGACGGCGCTTAAATCCTCGCCCTCCAGGTAGCCGGTGAACACACAGGGAGTCCCCCGCATGGCCTGCTGCATCTCTTCCAGGTAGGGGCCGTCGCCAACGATGACCAAGCGCAGGGATGGGTTCTGGCCCATCACAGCTTTGAAAGCCCCCTCCAACAGTTGCAGGTTCTTTTCTTTGGAGACCCGGCCCACATAAAGCAGATTGATGCTATCCTCTCCCTGATGGCGGGTTGCCAACCAGCCGTTGCGTTTGGCCGGATGGAATTTGGCGGTATCCACCCCTCGGGGGAAAATCCGGATTTTTTCAGGCTTGATGCCTTTCTGTGCCAATTCATCCGCGGTGCTGCAGGAGGGAACGAAGATCAAATCAAGCTGGTCATAGAACCAGATGACGTACCGCCACATGAATTGCTCGATGGAGGTATCTTCAGTGAGGTACTGGGCATACTGGGGCAGGGCCGTGTGATAGGTTCCGTGGATGGGAAGGTTCAACATGCGGGCCATGGCCAATGCGGCTAAACCCATGGGGCCGGGAGTGGCAGCATGGATGTGGGAAAAATATTGATTGTAACAATATTCCATCATCTCCAGTAAGGGAGGATGGAAGAGTTTCTGTTCCTGGTATTCGGGTAGATTCCAGACCGCCAGGGGCTGGAAGTTTTTGACACCGGGGAGGGGAGCATGGCCGTCCGGATCACAGGTGAGAATGACATAGCGTTTTTGGAGCCGGGCCGCAAATTCTGCCTGTTTGCGTAAGGTCAGTGCAACGCCGTTAATCTCATAGAAAGTATCGGTAAAATGCGCAATATGGGTACCATCCCAGCGTTTCTGATTTCCTCCGGGCTCCAGGGCAAAATGACTCAGGATATGGCGGCTGAAATGGCGATCCTGGGCAAAGGAGGAGTAGGAGGCCAGATATGGGGCGACGAGAAGATATGTGATGCCATTGGCGCTGAGAGAATAGAGCATATCGAAGAGATTCGCTCCCTCCAGCCCGTATCCCAAACGTTCCGTGAAGTGAGCCAATATTTTATTGGATAACCGCGTAATGAATTTAAACCATTCTTGGTCCCGGTCAGGGGTCAATGCCTTGAACTGGCGCATCATGGAATAGAGGACCTCGTCTTCCCGGATGAACTTCTGCAATTCTTCCCGGACATATCGCATGAACGTAGGGCTCGCAGAAGATTTATCTTGGACCCCGTTTTTCCTTTTGGGCGTCAGGAAATTCCATGCAGGGAAAAGCTTGCGTCTTTTTTTCTTTGCATCTAAGAGAGCCTGATCCAGGACCTGAAGAATCGGATCATAGCTTGAATCCCCAGTTAAGTGAAATTTTTTCCGGTAAAATTGATAGGCGATACTGTAAATATTGTGTGACAGCGTTAAAGGAGTAGAGGTCCGGCCGATGACTTTAGCCTTCCGGTGGGCCACACCGGTGAAAAAGTCGTCCAAGGTTTGGGCATCCGCTACTTCGGTATGTAGCCGAGCGATCGTGAGGGAGCTGTGATCGTCGGAGCCGCCGGTGAGGTGTTTCTCCCAGGGTTCTGGGAAGAGAGGTGTAAAGTGGTGTTTGTCCGCTAATCTGTCCAGCAGTTCCGGGGTCAGGTGGGCCAGGATGATTTGCAGGCAGTCGCTGAGTTGCCGGTCCCGGCTGCCGTTAACCTCGAAATTCTGAAAGAGCAGCAAGAGCTGTTCAAGATGGGAGGCTGTAAGGCGCCCGTTTACCGACCACAACGGGTGCGCCAAAACATGGGTGAGGCGCTCCTGATGCAGGTAGGTCACCAGATCAAAGACATTCTCCCGGAGTTTCTGGATCTCCTGGTGATGGGCAAGGTCGATATTATAGACCAGAATATGCACCTTACAGCCGTCTGCGGGGAAATAGGCGGTGACCTCCTCGCTGATGAAGGTGTCCGAGAGGTCGGCGATTTCCAAACAGCCATTGATGGTATTGTGATCAGTAATAGTCACCTGCGCCATGCCGCGCTTTTTGGCAATGTGGTACAATTCCGCCGGTTCCGTATAACACTCGTGGCAGCCCAACTTTTGCAAAACCCACTGTGAGGGGCGGACAGAGTATTTCGAGTGGACGTGAAGATCGATTTTCATGGTTTTCTCCCTGCGGCGAGTCGAGATGCCACGCCTCAAATGATCACGACGGTCTCTCCGGCCCGCACTTTATCGCCGGGTTTCACACAGATCCGCATACCTTCCCGGTGTGTGACAACCAGGTCCACCTGGGAGCCGATGCGAATCATCCCATAAACTTCTCCCTTGGTGACTTTCTGACCCACCGTCACGTAGCTGTCGATGCCGTTGACACTCCGTCCGGCGATTTGGACCACGTAACAGGACAGGTCCTGTTGCCGGTAACGACTGTTGATTTTGGTCACTGTTCGTTCGTTTTGCATAATATGCAAGCTATTCCGGTAGTGAGGCGAATGGTTCAACACGGTGCGCAGGTGCATAGGGCCCATGGCGAGATTCTCCGGCGCAGCCGGGTGATGGTGGATAAACTCCACCTCTCCGGCCACCGGGCTGCGATTGTAATGGACATTAAAAGGACTCATGAACACGCCGATCAAAATCTTGCGCGAGGCCAGGTCGCGGCGCACGATGTCGTTGACACAGGCGGCGATCCCCCGCTTGATGCTGATGACGGGTTCTTGGGGATCCACTTCCCGGATATAAACCACCGTGCCGTCAGCCGGGCTGACCAGGCTTTCACCCGGAGGGATGATCCGGGAGGGGTTGCGGAAAAACCAATAGTAGCGCCAGAACAGATAGCCGCCCACCCCGGCCAGAGGCAGGGTAGCGGCCAGACTTACTGCTGCAGACGCTTCCATGCCTGAGACTCCTTGACCCGTAGCAGAGCCACTCCGGAAGAAAATGGAAAATTAATGATTTCGAAAAGATCGGGGAACTTCTTCAGGAAATTGAGCCAGCGTTTGACGCCGGAGTGATGCAGGATCTCCCGGACGTAAATATTGGTGTCGTGCAGGAATAGGAAGCTGTTTTTCCGACTCCGGCGCACCGTTGCGATGAAATCATATCTAACATCCTTGAAGGCATGGCTGCCGTCGATAAAGGCGAGGTCCAAGGGGGGCAGCTGCTCCCGTTCATAATTACAGAAGAATTCATCACTACACATTTTGAAATGGGTCACAATGTCGGCCACGCCAAACAGGGCGAAGTGTTCCCGCACCTTCTCCTCGCTGTCCCAATGGCTGCGCCCCCCGATGGTCTTGAAGGGGCCGTCTTTCAGGAGGGAATAGGAGGGGTCGACAAAACTGAGAATACCGTGGTTATTATCTCTCAGCCCCAAAGCCAGACAGACCACACTAAAGCCATAGCCGGAGCCAATCACCAAAATGTGCTTGGGCCGCAAGGTGCGGACCAGACCGTAATACAAAAAACCAAAGCCCAGATTGAGATTCTTGGAATCCTCGTGGTGGCCGAAAGGCTTGGCAAATTGCAATATATCCCTGATTATTGACGGATTCAGACTGAACTCTTCTTCGCCGTTGGCACTTTGCTTGGCCCAGGGAGATAACATGATGGCTCACCTCACGTTGTTTTCAGGGTGTGGGAGAGAAGAAGTAGACAAACCTCTGGCTGGCAGGATGCTATTCATGGCTGCACATTAGCACGGTTATCTTCGAGAACTATTCAGATACCATGAAAAGTGTATTATCCCGTGAGGATAATACTAATAATGCATTGGTATAGGATGAGTGGGGCAGAGGGGACATGCGGCGGGCAATCTTTGCCGTCAGGGCAGTCGGCTAAGAACGGTTCCGGAAGGCTGGAGGGAACGGCTTGAGGCTTACAGTTTGTTCAACCAGTGGGAGAACCTGACTGGATCAACCTCTGGAAAGAAGGCGGTCAAGGCCTGAGAGAGGGCTTGGCGGGACTCGGGATGAGCTAGCTCCTTGGGTTTATAATGGACCAGCAAGCTGCCGGTGAGGGTGTTGGTCTCGGTGCGTTCGATGCCCTGGATGGCAATCAGATGATCCTCCAGGCTCCGGGCCAAACGTTGATTGCCCTTGAGTTTGACAATCTTGAGCCGCAGACGGCCTGGGAAAAAAGACGCGATGGAAATGCCGTCGTCGATAACCATATGACCTCCTCCTATGCAATTTTCCCCTAAGATCAGGTTCGACCTTGGCTTTTAGAAGGTCGGCCCGATCCTGAGGTATGATTATAATAAGCCCGGCGGCGCTTGACAATAATCCCCACAAGCCGGGTGTCAGGTGAGATCATTAAATGATGCTGGGGCGATACGGGGAGTAAAGTCGAACCATACCCAACAGTTAACATATTTTTAACTCAATCAATATTTCGCATTAATGTTGGAGGGTGATATTAGAAAAAACATTGCAGCCCAGGAGGATGAGACCCTTGCGAATCAATACGGATTATGTGCATGCCCTGGATGGCCGGTTGCGCATCAAGGTGCCCGAAGTGAAAAATGCCTCCGATAAAGCCAGGCAGGTTGAGTCTCAGCTCAATTGCCTGGAGGGTGTCACTCAAGTAAGCGCCAACCCCACCACGGGCAATGTCTTGATCCTGTATAATCCCGACTATGTTAAACAGTCAAACATCATCAAGGCCTTGTGGGACCTCGGTTGTTTGCAGAGCGACGGCGCGGCAGCGCAAAAACCTCAAACCTGGTCCAACGCCGGTTCCGAGAGCCTGATGGAGAGGGTCGCAGGCTCGGTGGCGCAAAGTGTTTTGGAGATCGCCCTCACCCGTTTCGTCACCGCCCTGATTTAAGCAAAACCTATCCCCTTCTGGGAAGCTAGCCCCCCGTCACCGGGTTTGCTGGTGCAACCGCAGACGGGGTTTTTTTTACTTATTTTGGTCCACCAGCCTGCGGTTCAACATAATAAAAGTAGAGAGGGCGAACCAGAAATAATCATACCAGGAGGGGAGCGGCACTTTCTTGGAGGTCAGGAAAGAGCGCACTCCCAGGTAAAAGAGACCCAAGGGTAGCAGGACGCGCAGGTCCAAAACCCCGCGGCTGAGGCCCGTCGTCATGGCGTTCAGGCGGCCAAAGCTTTCCGCAATCCCTTCGCTCACCGGTCTTCCCGCCCGGCAGGCCATCACGCTGGCGGACAAGGATTCGGCCATGGCTTTCGGCTTGGCGGGGGGGAAGAGAGCGGCCAGGGGGTTGGCCAAGGCGTTGGCCTGGGCAGCCCAGTCAGAGGATTTGTCGCGAAAGGTGATCAACAGACTGCCCGTAAGGGGGTTCGGTAAGACTTCCTGAACTCCGTCCAGCGTCGTCAGCCGGGTTTGAAGATCTTGCGCCAAAGGGGGATTGTTTTTCAGGGGAGCGATTTTCAGCCGCCAACGCCCGGGGACGGCATGTATCACGCTGATCTCACTGATGTCTTGCATGGCCCACCCTCTTCCCGAACCGTGGCCCGGAGATTATTCTTCCCCGGAAGACTGCTGACGTTCCGCCTTGACTTCGGCCACCAGATCGCTGAGTTGCTCGCTGGCCTCTGCCATGAACTCCTTCACCGAATCGGTCAGGGCCATGACGCCCGTGAGGGCGGCTTTGGCCACCGGGCGCATTACCATAGCCACCGCCGGCAGGATAAAAGGCGCTGCCAAGGCCACCCCCATGCCAATCAGGATACTGGGCATGGTGCCCTTCAAAGAGTCTTTCACAAGAGACATAACCTATCTCCTCTCTTAATAATTTTGTTTTGACCCGTAAAGATTAGGCTAAGCCAGGGTTTCCAAAATTTCGGCGGTGACTTCCGCCACCTCTTCAGCCAGGGGGGCGGCGGCGGCCCCCGAAGCCTCGGAGATCAAGGCGGTCCCCAAGGTATTTCCCTGATCTGTTTTCGGCTTTCCCTCACGAGCCGGGTTTACCTGTTCCCACAAGCCGGCCGCAGCATCACTAACCACCAAGGCGCCGCTAATGATGATTTTGGCCACGGGCCGCAGGATGGCGGCCATTGCCGGGATAATAATCGGAGCCGCCAGGAGGGCGCCAACGCCAACCAAGAGGCCTTTGGTCCAAGGGGTCTTCAAGGACATGAAACCCTCCAATAATTCAAAGATAATTCACCTGCGTGTCTACATAGTCTTAAAAATAATATCCCATTAGGGGATTTTGTGATAGAAGAAAAAATAGATAACAATATTCTAACAAGAAGCCAATTAATGGCTAATAAACAACTAACTATTTTGTTGCTTGATAATATAGTATATTTAACCGTTTTCCTCTAACTTATTTACGGAGCTTAGCGATTTTGTTTGATTCAATATTCTGAGAGAGGCAATATGGTTATTCTGTTATTAATAATTAGCGAAAGGAGGTTGGTATCATGAATGAACAAGAAAAATCTTCTACTCCGGTGGGTGAATATATTTATGGAGTGGGCGGAGCCGTGAAAGACGGGGTGGTGAGAAGCCTCCAGGGGCTGAGCGAAATTGAAGGGCAGATTGTCGAGGTGGCCAGGACTTCCGTCTCCCAAACCCTGACGGCCACCGGTCAGGTCGCCGGGGATGCCCTGGAGTTGAGCAAGACGGTGGTGAAAGGGACCATTTCGGCAGTGGAGGAAGTGGGCTATGGCTTTCTCATGTGCACCAAGAGCGCGGCGAAAGGCATCATCCTGGGGGTAAGCGATGTGGGGGGCGATCTTGTAAGCGCCGCCTCCTCCACTGCCAAGGGCGCAGTGAAGGGCGCCGCTGAGGTCGGCACCGACATTGCCCTGGTGGCCCGGCGCACCGTGGACGGCATCATTGAGGCCGTCAAGGAGGTCGGGGGCAACGCCGAAGGCGCCGCCAGCGCCGCGGTAAGCGGGGCCCTGGACGCCGCCGGAACCGTAAGTGAAGCCGCGGTGCGTAATGTCAAGGTGTTCCTGGTGGGGGTGGTGGAAGGCGTCAAGGACGTCGTGGGTGCGGCCATGCCTAAATCCCTGATGAGCTCCGGGGGGGAGGCGGAGGAAACCGCACCCCGGAGTGAGAAGGCCGAGACCGGCACTAGCCGGGCCAAGGCCGTCAAGGCCAAGGACATCCCCGGTTCCCCCGAGGCTTCGTAATCTGGCCAAGGCCGCAAGTAATTATATCCATCTGCTCGCCCCCGGTCGGGGTGAAAGCAGAACTGTGACGGAATAGCCATGGTAGAGGCAATTCATACCGCCGTGCCGGGACGGGCTCGCTTTAAGGTAGAAGGACTCTACCGCCGCAACGCCATGAAAAGGTTTCTGGAGTCCAAGCTCCGGACCAAAGATGATATCGTTAGCTGTTCCGCCAATATTCTGACTGGCAATCTCTTGGTCTGCTTCAATTCTGGCAATACCCACCACACCATCGCCACCCTGATCACAGATATTATCGAAGATTATTGGGATGATATTGGCGGCGAGGCGGCTGCCGAGCCCCCGCCGACACTGTGGCCTCCCCCAGCAAAGTCAGTCTCGCCGATCTCCCGCTTCCCTCAACCCCCGACGGGGGAGGCGTCTCTCTTCCCTCCCGGCCCTCTCTGGCATGAGATGACCGGCGAGGCCGTTCTGGCCCATTTTGCCACCTCCCGGGAGCAGGGTCTGAGTCCGGCAGCCTTTCAGCAGAACCTCGCCCTCTATGGCGCCAACGAGCTACCCGAGACGGAACCGCGCTCTGAACTCGACATCCTTTTGGACCAGTTTAAGTCTCTACCGGTGGCCCTGTTGGGCGCCGCGGCCGGTATTTCGCTCCTAACTGGCGGCCTTATAGATGCGGTCCTGATTGCAGGGGTGGTGGTGGCCAATGCCCTGGTGGCCTACAAGACTGAAAGCGAGGCCGACCGCACCATCAAGTCCCTGCAGAAGCTAGTGCAGACCACGGCGCCGACTCTGCGGGACGGAAAGATTCAGGAAATTCCGGCGGCGGAGGTGGTTCCCGGGGATATTTTGGTGCTCAAACCGGGGATTGCCATTGCGGCGGACTGTCGCCTGTTGGAAGCTGAACGCTTGAGCATCGACGAATCGGCCCTGACTGGCGAGAGCATGCCGGTGAGTAAAATGGCGGAGCCTTTGCAGGGAGACCACCTTCCGTTGGCTGAACGCCGCAATATGGCCTATAAAGGGACCCTGGTGACCGGTGGCCAGGGGTGGGCGATAGTGGTGGCCACCGGCCGCCACAGCGAACTGGGGCGGCTCAAGTTGCTGATGGAAGGAGCTGAGGCGCCCCAGACGCCCCTGGAGCGTCAATTGGGGGAGACCGGGGATAAGCTGGTCCTGCTGTGTTGTGGCATTTGCGGGCTGGTTATGGCCATCGGACTGCTTCAGGGATATGGCTGGCTGCCCATGTTGGGGCTGTCGGTATCCCTGGCGGCGGCCGCGGTGCCGGAGGGACTTCCGGCGGTGGCCACCACCACTTTGGCCCTGGGTGTTCGGGATATGCAACAGCACCATGTCCTGATCCGGCGCCTGGAAGCGGTGGAGACCCTGGGGGCGGTGCAGACCATTTGCCTGGACAAGACCGGTACCATTACAGAGAACCGGATGTCGGTGGTGCGTCTGTTCGCCGGGATGGAACGCTTTGACCTCCAGAATGAGCCCGGCCAGGTAATCAGAGATAATGGGTCGTTTATGTCCCGGCCGGAGGTGCAGCAACTCCTCAAAATCGGGTCGCTGTGTAATGAGACGGAGATCAACGGCGCCCTCGGCAGCCCGGCCTTGGCCGGTTCGGCCACCGAAACGGCCTTGGTGCGTCTGGCCCAGGAGACCGGGATGGATGTGGTGCGCCTGCGAGCCGAGTATCCGCTGCTAAAAATGCAGCATCGCTCTGAGGACTGTCTCTATATGAGCACTTGGCACCGTTCTCCCCGGGGGCAGGGCCTGTTGGCCATCAAGGGGAGCCCCCTGGAAGTCCTGGCCATGTGCGACTGGCACCTCAAGAACGGCGACGTGTTGCCCTTGAATGTCAAGGACCGGGTGGCCATTGAAATGGAAAACGATCAGATGGCGGGAGACGCCCTGAGGGTGCTGGGCCTGGCCTATGCCGAAGCCGCCCTTCCCCAGGAAGGCAACGGCCTGAACAATCACACGCCCAATGGCTTGATTTGGCTGGGAATCACCGGATTGGCCGACCCGGTGCGGCCCGGCGTTAAAGAGTTGATCCAGGTTTTTCACCGGGCCGGCATTGAAACGGTCATGATCACCGGCGACCAGAGCCAGACTGCCTACGCCATCGGCAAGTCCCTGGACCTCAGCCATGGCGAGCCCCTGGAAATCCTCGACTCCACTCAGCTCACCAAATTGGACGAAGCCGCCCTGATGGCCCTGGCCAAACGGGTGCACATCTTCGCCCGGGTCACCCCGGCCCACAAGCTACAGATCGTCCAGGCGCTCCAGCGGGCCGGGCGGGTGGTGGCCATGACCGGCGATGGCATCAATGACGGCCCGGCCCTCAAAGCGGCGGAAGTGGGCATCGCCATGGGGCATTCCGGCACCGACATTGCCCGGGAGGTGGCGGATGTGGTATTGGAAGAAGACAATCTGGAGACGCTGGTGGTGGCGGTGCGGGACGGGCGCACCACGTATAACAATATCAAGAAGGCGGTTCACTTCTTCCTGTCCACCAATGTAAGTGAAATCATGGTGATGGTGGCGCCCCTGGCAGTTGGGCTCGGATCGCCCCTCAACCCCATGCAGCTGTTGTGGATCAACCTCATTTCCGATATCGCCCCGGGTCTGACCCTGGCCATGGAAGCGCCGGAGCCTGATATCTTAGATCGCCCCCCCCGAGACCCCCAGGAACCCCTATTCACCCCGCAGGATTTTCGCGGTATGGCCCGGGAGTCGGCGGTGATCAGTGCCGGAGCGCTCTCTGCTTATGGCTATGGCATCCTACGGTACGGCTTGGGGGCGCAGGCCAACACCCTGGCGTTCAACAGCCTGACCATCGGCCAGCTGCTGCATGCCATCAGCTGCCGGTCGGAGACACACAGCTTCTACCGGAACCGGAAGCTGCCACCCAACCGCTATTTTACCCTGGCCCTGACCGGTTCCCTGGCCCTCCAGGGGTTGGCCATGCTGGTGCCCGGCCTTCGGGCGATCCTGGGATTGACCCCCATCGGCATCGTGGATGCCCTGGTGATTGGGGCCACGGCCGTGACACCACTATTGGTGAACGAGGCCGCCAAAGGATAGAGGACTTAGGTATGAAAAAGGATTTCATGTTCACCTCCATGAGCGTCACCGAGGGGCATCCGGACAAACTCTGCGACCAGATCAGCGACGCCATAGTGGACGCCTACCTGGATCAAGACCCCCAAGCCCGGATTCGGGCCGAGTGCGCCGTCTCTACCTCCATCCTGTTCATTGCTGCCAAATTCAACTCCACCGCCAAAGTAGACATCCCCTATACCGCTCGCAAGGTCATCAGCCAGATCGGCTACACCGAACAGGACTTCGACGCCAGCTCTTGCAGCATCCTGACCAGCCTCCAGGAGTTCCCGCCGGACGAGCTGACCAATTTCCGGGAAATGGAGATGACCGAAGAGGAGATTGATCGCATTCCTGGGCGTCATCAGGTCACGGTATTCGGCTTCGCCTGCCACCAGACTCCTGCGTTGATGCCCTTTCCCGTCTGGATGGCCCACAGGCTGGCTTGGCGGCTCATCAAGGCCAAGCGGCGGAACATCATTCCCTATCTGTCTCCGGATGGTGCCACCCAGGTGGGGGTGGAATTTCGGAATCGACGTCCCTATCGGATTCATAGCCTCACCATTATTGCCACGATCAATAAGGCCGCCTCGGTTTCGGGCCGGAAGATTTATGATGATGTCCGGCAGGCCGTGATCGATGAAGTCTTTGACACAGAAGAGATCAAGCCGGATACTCAGACCCGAATCTATATCAATCCCGTGGAACACGTTATGGTAGGCGGCCCGGCGGTGCATTCTGGCTTGACTGGCAGGAAAAACGCCATGGACACCTATGGGGAATATTCCCGCCAGAGCGGCTCGGCCTTGAGCGGCAAGGACCCCTTGCGCATCGACCGGGTGGGGGCTTATGCGGCCCGGTATGCGGCGAAAAATGTCGTGGCTGCCGGCCTGGCAGAGGAGTGTGAAATTCAGCTCAGTTATTCCATCGGGCTGTCCCGGCCGGTGAGTGTGCAGGTGGAGACCTTCGGCACCGGAACAATCTCCGACGAAGAGATTGCCGAGCGCGTGGAAAGGCATTTTGACTTCCGTCTGGCTGGCATCTTGCGGAACTTCCAGCTCAGATATCTCCCCGGGGAAAATAATGGTAAATTTTATCGGCGGCTGGCAGCCTACGGGCAGGTAGGACGCTTGGATCTTGATCTCCCTTGGGAAGCCATCGACAAAGTTGAGTTTCTCAAAGAAAACAAACTATAAAAATCTCCCTCCGCGAAATTAACTGCCAGAACTATTGAATAAATTGCTATGCAGTTGTTATCAATCGATCCTCGATGAATAATTTTTTTGTTGTCATGCTCGCCTTATCCTGTAATGTTGATAACATAGACGTTGGAGTTGCTTATGGAGTGCGCGGCATCCATCTTCCCTTTGCCTCAAACTTGTTGATAGCCCTTCTAACTGCTAGAGGGACTCTCCTCTGCATAATGTTCGGACAGCAACTTACCTTGAGACTGTTGCAAAATCCATCGAACATCAGTGCTGTCCGGTTAACTGAATGGAAAAAAGTCCGAAAACTCCGGCGATCTGGTACAATGTGTCTGCGGTAACCCATTGACTAGATAGGGAGATTTCTGATTATGGCCCATTGTAACACCATCTTTCATCAGATGCTCAAACTTCTATCGAGACATGATTTTGCCAAGCTGAAGAAAGAGCATGGCACGGGCCGCCAGGCCCGGTCTTTCAGCGGTTGGGATCAATGTATCCATCTGCTGCATATGCAATTAACCGGCAGGTTTAGCTTGCGTGATGGCATCGCCAGCCTGAAGGCTCGGTTTAAGAACTTCTATCCTCTGGGGATCAAGCCGGTAGCCCGCTCCACCATTTTCGGCTCGCAGCCAAGACCATCGCCGATGTCTACAAGGACCGCTGGCAGATCGAGAGCTTTTTCCGCTGCCATGTCAAGTTCCTCTGTGCTATCGGAGTTTCTGGGCAGGCATTCATGCGGATCTTACAACTTAATCTCTTCAGAACCTGTAAAAATTAGGAACTTTTTGAACCACCAGAAGCCATCAATGATAATGTCCTGATTTCTAAAAAATGATCATTTGCTCTGGTCTGGCCGGACAGAATTGCAACCAGATCGAACATTGAGGTATCTCCCCCAGCTTCGCCTTTATTGAGCAACCACAAAGCAACGGCGTGGCCGAACGCTTTATCCGGAACCTCAAAGAGGAGGTCATCTCGGACGGGTATTCCAGGATCTTCAGGAGGTGAGAGAGGCGGTTAGGGGCTTTGTGGACATCTACAACCGAGAGTGGCGGGTGGAGAAGAACGGTTGTTGAGCCCCTGGCAGACCAGAGCCCATTGGCAGGCCCAAACCTCACTACCCAGGGCTAGATAAGAAAAAATTGGGTCCCAAAAACCGGATGTGGTACAGGCTGAAGGACTCTTGGATTGGGAAGAAGCTTTCCTTGACGCCAGCTTCGCTCCGGCAAAAAATGGGGCGCCGCAGTCGGAATAACTAAAAGGGGCAAGGGCTCGAAGTGGATGGTAGTGGTCGACGGCCGGGGTGTTCCTATGGCAGGCACCATTACCCCGGCATCGTCAGGAGAAGTAACTTTGGCCGAAGAGACTCTCAATCCATCAAAGTCCTTCGCCAGGGTCGTGGCCATCCGGAAATTAGGCCCAAACGCTTGGGGGGATAAGGCGTATGGCTCCGAAAAACTGCGCCAGGCCGGAAAGACTTAGGGGCCAGGTATTCCCGGCCCCATGAAAAAACCAGTTCCAAGATCTTGCGATCTTTTAAAGAGGGAACTGAGCTTACGCCGTCCTCCTCTCCAGGGTCAAATAATAGAGGTTTTCATACGCCTTGGCCGCGGTTTCCCAGGAAAAGTCCCGGGCCATGGCATTGAGCATCAGCTTTTTCCATAACGTCTTATCTTGAAAGGCGGCCAGCGCTTCTTTGAGGCAGGCCCAAAACGCCCCGGAGTCGTAGTCCTCGAACCGGAAACCGGTGCCCGTCTTTTTCTTCAGGTCCACCGGCTCCACGGTGTCCACCAAACCGCCGGTGGCCCGCACCACCGGAATGGTGCCATACTTCATGGAATAGATCTGGTTCAATCCGCATGGCTCATAGTACGAAGGCATCAAAAACATGTCGGCCCCCGCCTCGATTAGATGGGCGATGGTGTTGTCGTAGGCAATCTTCACCGCCATCTTGCCGGAATATTGCTCGGCGGCCTGGCTGAGCAAGCGGTGATATTTTTCGTCCCCCGTACCGAGAATAACCAGGGTGACCTCTTCGGCCAACAAGTCCGGCAAGATCGCCGCCACCAGATCAAAGCCCTTTTGATCCGCCAGACGGGAGACCATGCCCAACATTGGCGCCTCCAGGAGTTTCTGGTCCAAACCGAATTGCTGCATCAGGGCTTGTTTGTTCTTGGTCTTGCCGCCCAGATTTTTAGGGTCAAAGGGGGCGGTAATCAATGCATCGGTGGCCGGGTCCCAGTCCCGGTAGTCCACCCCGTTGACGATGCCGGTGAGGACGTTGGCCCGGGTCTGTAGCACGCCCTCGAGCCCGCAGCCGAATTCCGGGGTCTGGATTTCCTGGCTGTACTGCCGGCTGACGGTGGTCACCGCGTCGGCGAAGACGATGCCGCCCTTCATGAAATTGACCTGGTCGTAAAACTCCAACCCATCGATGCCGAATAGGGACCAGTCCAGTCCCAGGAGGGGAAATTTCTCCTTGGGGAACAAACCCTGATAGGCCAAATTATGGATGGTGAAGACGCTGGCGGTATCGGCAAACAGCTCCTGACCGGACCACGTCGTTTTGAGATAGACGGGAAGCAGGGCCGACTGCCAATCATGGCAGTGGAGGATATCCGGTTTCAGGTCCAAAGCCCGGCAGAGAGGGAGCAGGCTCTTGGCCAGAAAGGTGAAACGCTCCAGATTGTCGAAGTAGTCTCCTTTGGAGGTGCCGTACAGCTGACTGCGTTCAAAGAGTTCATCCCGTTCCACGAAGTAAAACGGCACCCCGCCGGAGTCGGCGGTATACAGGTTGAAAGTCAGGCGTTGGCTCCCCAAATAGATCTCCAGATCCTCGGCCGCCAGCTTGAGGGCAAAGTTGCCCTTCTTAATCATCCCGTACAGGGGCATCACCACATGCAGCTTGAGTCCGATGCGCTGCAGGGCCAGGGGCAGGGTGCCCGCGACGTCGGCCAGACCGCCGGTTTTGGCAAAGGGCACTGCCTCTGAACTCACAAAGATGACATTCAATTCTTCCGCCATACGCTGCCGCCTCCTTCCAGGACGGTTAACTCCCGCTAGTCCCTGCGCCTAGGAATGATATTGATACACCAAAGTGATATCCGTGGCCACGAAGCCTTTTTCGCCTTCCATTAGGGTAAATTCGAAGATATGATCCCGGCTGGGCAGATGATCCGGGTAGACGCCCGCCGGCAGGTCTTTTTCCAGAAAAAACACCGACGTATATGGTGAATCGTCCATACGGGTGTCGGTAATCCAGAGTTTCCCCAGGCTGTGCATGAACCGCAGGAAGCCATAGGATTTGTCGGCAATGTACTTCGTGCACACCCCCCTAACGCGACTTCCCACTTCCCCCCATTTTGGGGTCCCCGCCAACGGCGCCTGAGTGGGGAGCAGGCCAGGAATCAGGAAGCCGGAGACAAACAGATCCACCTCCCGGCGCAATTGGGCTGAAACGTTGCAGAAGGCCACCGCCTCCACCCGGCAGCCTTTGTTTTGCACCATCGTGACTACATTGCAGAAATCCCCATCACCCGTCAGCAGATAAATGATGTCCAGGCGGTCGGACTGCGAAATGATATCCAGGGCCATCTCCATATCGGCGTTGGCCTTGCCGTAGGCCCGCCCGGATTCATCCTTAAACCAGCGGATCGGTTTCTCAATGACCTTAAAGCCCAGGTCCCGCAGGGTGGAAATGAAATTCAAGGTGGCGTCATAATTGGGATCGGAACCGGCCCGTTCCACATCCAGGGCCACATAGGCATTGAGGCGGACCACTTCCTCCCCATTGCGGGCGGCATAGCGCCGTAAAACCTCATAGCGCATCCCGTAACCGCCGTTCCGGACAATATTCATGGAGTCAACGTAGACCCCGACGCGGGCTCTCCCCATCCTAATATCTCCTGCAATAGAGTGCCGTAACTAAACCCATCAGGCGGGGCAAGGATAAAAAATCTAATATGAGAGACTGTTTATCATTTACAATAAAAATCTGTCAAAGCTTTTTCGCCGTTGGAACCAGAAATCCAGAAAAAGCTCTTGGGGGCCGGTCCTTGACTTCAGAGCCCTGGGAGGGATAATCTAAATGAGTACACACCACCCCAGGGCTTGACAAAACCACCTGGCATTATTAATTTGTCTGGTGATTCTCTCCGGATATCTATATTTCTATGGGCAAACTAGGCGAGCGCGATACCAAGGTCCTCGATACCATCATCGAACAATATATCAACACCGGGGAACCGGTGGGCTCCCGGACGGTGGCCAAAAAATCGGGCCTGCAACTCAGCCCCGCCACCATCCGCAACATGATGATGGATATGGAAGAACAGGGGTTGCTGTTTCAACCCCACACATCCGCCGGACGGATTCCCACCTCGTTGGGGTTGCGCTATTATATCGACTACATCCTGCCCAAACGCGGCCTGCGGACTATCTTGAAAAAAAAGATCAAAGACGGTTTTGATCCGCCGGCCACTGAGCTGCATGATTTATGCCGTCAGGCCTCCCGGGTTTTGTCAACGGTCTCCGGCCACCCGGCGATGGTGCGGACGCCCCGCCTGACTACGGCGCGGATTAAGCATATCCAATTCATTAATTTGGGGGGCAACCACCTCCTGGTGGTGCTGGTCTCCCATGACGGCGTGGTGCAAAATCGCTTCCTGGAGATCGAGCGGCAGTTCTCCCAAGAGCAATTGGATAAATTCAGCCGCTACCTGAACGACTTGCTGCAGAATCTGAGCCTGGAGGAGGCCCGCTGGAGGGTGCTGGCGCAGATGGAAGAGGAAAAAATCCTCTTTGACAAGATGACCGCCCAGGCCCTGACACTGAGCCACCAGGCCTTGCAGGCCGAGGAGAACAACGACCTCATCATCGAAGGGGCCTCCCAGATTTTAGATTATCCGGAATTTACCGAAATTGATAAACTGAGGGGTCTGTTTAAGACCTTCGAGGAAAAACATCACCTGATCCGACTTCTGGACCGCAGTATGGAAGCCCAGGGGGTGCAGATCTACATCAGCTCCGCTGGAGAGTTGCCCGAGATCGAGGTCAGCCTGGTGGCGTCCCACTTCCAGCAAGATCTGTATCCCGTGGGGGCCTTGGGGGTCATCGGGCCGATGCGGATGGATTACGCCCGCGTCGTGCCCTTGGTGGAATACACCGCCACCGTGATCAGCAACCTGCTCTCCAAAAGGCGGTGACGTACCCGACAACCGGGTGCCGTCTGTCACCACTCTGGTCAGTGGCGAAAGACTGACATTCCCGTGTTGAGAGAACCCCCCGCCCGGGGGGGCGGGGGCAGAGATATGAGGAGCGTACCCTATGGCAAAACTTCAGGAAGGCCCTGAACGCCAAGATATTCCTGAAGCCGGAGAAGAGGTGGACACCTCCCAACCTCTTTCCCAGGAGGCGGAACGGGAGGAGATTCTGCGGCAATTGGAAGAAAAGACCCAAGAATCCCAGGACAATTATGATCGCTACCTCCGGTTGGCTGCCGAGTTGGACAACCTTAAAAAACGACAGGGAAAGGAGCGGACCGAACTGGTCCAGTTTGCCAATGAGTCCTTGATCAAGGAATTATTGCCGGTGGTCGATAACCTGGAACGGGCCCTTGAACACGGACGCGAGCAGGATGCACCTCCCGCTTTGGTGGAAGGGGTCGAGATTGTTTTGAAGGGCTTTCTCCAGGCCTTGGGAAAATTCGGGGTGGCCCCCATCACGGCCCGGGGCGAAAAATTCGATCCCGCCTTCCACAATGCGGTCATGCAACAGGAAGATCCCGAGGCGGAGGATCAAACCATCATCCAGGAGCTGCAAAAGGGCTATCTCATGCACCACCGGTTGTTGCGGCCGGCCATGGTGGTCGTGGCCCGCAATCCCCGGGGCAATGCGACTAGGGTTGATGTGCAAGCATAATATATAAAAATTGCTCGTTATTTCGGGAGGACATATACATGGGAAAGGTTATTGGCATTGACTTAGGAACCACAAACTCCTGCGTGGCGGTCATGGAAGGGGGGGAACCCAAGGTCATCCCCAACCCCGAGGGCGCTCGCACCACCCCCTCGGTGGTGGCCTTCACCGACAGCGGCGAGCGTCTGGTGGGGCAAATCGCCAAACGCCAGGCGGTCACGAATCCCACAAATACCATCTTTTCGGTCAAACGCCTCATCGGGCGCAAATACAGCGACCCGGAGGTGCAGCGGGACCTCAAGGTCCTGCCCTATAAGATCATCCAGGCCGACAACGGCGACGCCCACATCGACATCCGCGGCCGCACCTACAGCCCGGCGGAAATCTCCTCCATGATCCTGACCAAGATGAAGCAGACCGCAGAGGAATATCTGGGCGAAAAAGTAACCGACGCAGTGGTCACCGTGCCGGCTTATTTTAACGACTCCCAGCGCCAGGCCACCAAGGACGCCGGCCGCATCGCCGGCCTCAACGTCCTGCGGATCATCAACGAACCCACCGCGGCCTCCCTGGCCTATGGCATGGACAAGAAGAAGGACGAAAAGATCGCGGTCTTCGACCTGGGCGGCGGCACCTTCGACATCTCCATTCTAGAGATCGGCGAAGGGGTGTTCGAGGTCAAGTCCACCAACGGCGACACCCACCTGGGTGGGGACGACTTCGACCAGCGCCTCATCGACTTCCTGGCCGACGAGTTCAAGAAGGACCAGGGCATCGATCTGCGCAACGACCGCATGGCCCTCCAGCGCCTGAAGGAGGCGGCCGAAAAGGCCAAGATGGAGCTCTCCACCTCCCTGGAGACCGAGATCAATCTGCCCTTCATCACCGCCGACGCCGCCGGGCCCAAACACCTGGTCATCAAGCTCACCCGGGCCAAGTTGGAAGGTCTGGTGGCCGAACTCATCGACAAGGTGGAAGGTCCTTGCCGCATCGCCATGCAAGATGCCGGACTAGCAGCCAAAGACATCGATGAAGTCATCCTGGTGGGAGGTATGACCCGGATGCCCAAGGTGCAGGAAAAGGTTAAAGAGGTCTTTGGCAAAGACCCCCACAAGGGCGTCAACCCGGATGAAGTGGTGGCGGTGGGCGCTGCCATCCAGGCCGGGGTGCTCAAGGGTGACGTCAAGGACGTCCTGCTCCTGGATGTCACCCCCCTGTCCCTGGGCATCGAGACCTTGGGTGGCGTCTTCACCAAGCTGATCGAAAAGAATACCACCATTCCCACCAAGCGCAGCCAGATCTTTTCCACCGCCGCCGACAACCAGCCCGCAGTGAGCATCCATGTGCTCCAGGGGGAACGGGAAATGGCCGCCAACAACAAAACCCTGGGCCGCTTCGAGCTGGTGGGCATCCCCCCGGCCCCCCGGGGCATCCCCCAGATCGAAGTCACCTTCGATATCGACGCCAATGGCATCGTCCATGTCTCCGCCAAGGATCTGGGGACCGGCCGGGAGCAGTCCATTAAGATCACGGCCTCCAGCGGCCTGACGGAAGAGGAGATCAAAAATCTGGTCCGGGACGCCGAAGTACATGCCGAAGAAGACAAGAAAAAACGGCAACTGGCCGAGGCCCGCAACCAGGCCGACTCCCTCATCTACTCCACGGAAAAGACCCTCAGCGAGATGGGCGACAAGGTTGACGCCGCCACCAAGTCCAACATCGAAGGCGTCATCGAGAATCTGAAAAAGGCCATGGAGGGCAATGACGCCGAGGAGATCAAGCGGACCAGCGAAGAGCTGATGAAGGCCTCCCATAAACTGGCCGAAGCCATGTATGCCAAGACCGCCCAGGAAACCCACGCCGGCGAGGCCGCCGGTGCCGCCGGGCAACAGGCGGGCGGCAAAAAACCCGACGAAGACGTTGTCGAAGCCGAATTCGAAGAAGTGAAATAATCGGACTCAACCGGCCACCAAGGGTGGGGAACGGCGGTTCTCCACCCTTTTTTCTTTGTATTCGGTTCTCCCTCCCATTAGACTACATGTCAGAGGAGTCGGGAGAGACGGTCCTGGGGGAAGGGGAGTCGGCCTCTGGACCCTTAACCCATGACACCCGAAGCGCCGGGTTGTGCCATGGTTTTCAAGGAGCTGCCAGTTTGGTGCGGTAGCCCAAATGTAATCAGAAAAAGGTAATTCGGCTTATGGAACGCTTTTATCCCAAGTGGCGTCTGGTGGTAGCTGTGGGGCTATGTCTGCTGCTGTTCTCCTGCGGCCCGGCAGGACTCTTTCCCGTTCCGGACCGGGAGGACGCCGCCGACAACCTCTTTCGCCAGGCCGAAACTCTCTATCGCACACATTGCTATGCTGAAGCCGGTGCGGCCTATAACCGCTACCTGCAGCTCTATCCCCAGGGCCCCGACTACGGCCGGGTCTGGCTCCGGACCGCGGAGCTGCTGGGGATCAAGGGCGACTGGATGCAGGCCCGCAGTCGTTATGAACAGATTGCGGCCAAGGTTCCCAGCCCGGCCCAAAAACTGCGGGCTCGGGTGGGGATGGGCCAGGCCAACTTTAAGCTGGGAAATTATCCTGCCGCCACTCAGATCCTGGAAGGCCTTCCCATCTCGACGCTCCCGCCGGACCTGCGCTTTAAAAACCACGCCCTGCTCAGCGAGATCGCCTTAAAACTGCGTGACTATCCCCGGGCCGGGGCCTACCTGAACCAGGCCTCCCAGGACCTGACCGAAGGCGATCAGGAGTGGTTCCGGGATCTGAAGGCGCGCCTCGTCGACGAAGCCGACCCGGCTGATTTGAAAAAAATGGTGGAGCTCTGCCCCCAGGCCGGCTGGACCGCGGCAATACTCCTCAAATTGGCCCAGAGGGAACTCCAGGGCGGCCGCCCGGAGCAGGGGCGGGCCTTCGCCCAGCAACTCGTCGAGCGCTTCCCCGATAGCCCCGAGGCCGTCCAGGCTCGCCGCCTGGTTCCCGCCGAGGCCGCCCCCGAGGCCCCAGCCGTGGCAGGGGAAGTGGGGTGTCTGGTGCCCCTGAGCGGCAGTTACGCCAATGTTGGCCAGCAGGTGCGCCAGGGAATGGAGCTGGCTGCTGAAGACAGCCGCCTGCAGCTCGTCATCAAGGACAGTCAAGGTGATCCGGTTACGGCCGCCAGGCTCGTGGAAGAGCTGGCCCGGGATGTGCAAATTAAGATCCTGGTGGGGCCGGTGGCGTCGGTGAGCGCCGTGGCCGCGGCCCAGGCGGCCCAAACCCGGGAGCTCCCCATCCTCACCCTGACCCAGAGGAAGGACATCACCGGGTTTGGCAACCTAGTCTATCGGGATTTCCTCACCGCCTCCCAGCAAGTGAAGGCCCTGGTGGACTATGTCGTGGGGCGGCTGGGGCTGAAACGCTTTGCCGTTCTCTATCCCGATGGCACCTATGGCCAGACCTTCGCCCAGCTCTTCCAGGAAGAGGTTAACCGGGCCGGGGGACTCATCGTCACCCAGGTGGCCTTCCCCGATGAGTCCCACGATTTTTCCGCCGCCCTGGCCACCCTGACCCAGGCCGCTCGCCCCGGTCCCGAGGCCCCGGCAGCCTTTGAGGCCATTTTTATCCCGGATGAAAGCCCCACGGTGGCGGCCCTGGTGGAGCAGTTGGCGGCAGCGCAGTTTACCGGGGTGCGCCTCCTGGGCACCAATCTATGGAACTCCCCTGAAGTGGCGGCCCTGGATGCCATGAACGGCGCCCTGTTCCCCGAGGCCTTCTTTCTGAACGACCCGGCCCCCGAGGTGCGGGCCTTCGTGGAGGCCTACCGTCGGCGCTACCATCAGGAACCGACCTATATGGCGGCCCAGGGCTATAGCACCATAAAATTGCTGGCGACCGTCCTGGGCGAGGGGGCCGGGCTGAACCGGATTGAGGTGGCCCAAAGGCTGGCGGCCGCCCGACAGGTGCCGGGCTTCTCGCTCTTCCGCGGGTTTACCGCCGACCGGGAGGCAGATCTGAAGATCAAGATCATGACCATTAAAGACCACCTCCTGCAGGTGACGGAATAGGGCCTGGGGAGGGAGCCGTGACCGGAACGATCACCCAGGTGCCCGGGTTTGCCGTGGGGCACGCCAGCGACTTCAAGAACCTGACCGGCTGCACCGTCATCCTGTGCCCCCCGGGGACCGTGGGCAGCGTGGATATCCGGGGCTCGGCGGCCGGCACCCGGCAGCTGGACGCCCTCATGGGATACCACATCGTCAATGAAATCCAGGCCATCTTTCTGGCCGGAGGCAGCGCCTTCGGGCTGGATGCCGCCGGCGGGGTGATGGAATACCTGGAAGAGCAGGGCCGGGGCTTCGATGTCACCATCACCCGGGTGCCCATCGTGCCCACTGCGGTCATCTTCGATCTGTCCCTGGGCAACTGCCGGGTGCGCCCCGACCGGGCCATGGGCTACGCCGCCTGCCAGCAGGCCCGCAGCGACGGTGTGGCAGAGGGCAGTGTGGGGGTCGGCACCGGGGCCTCGGTGGGGAAATTTCACGGCATCGCCCAGGCCGTCAAAGGCGGGGTGGGGACTTCTTGTGTCGCCGGCCCCGGCGGTCTGCTGGTGGGGGCCCTGGTGGTGGTGAACGCCTTTGGGGATGTCCTGGATTACGCCTCCGGCCGGATCATCGCCGGAGCCCGAACCTCCCCCGACAGCCAGGAATTTGTCGGGGCCGCCGACCTGATCCGACAGGGCGTCGTGCGCCATGCGTTCAGTGAGCCCAACACCACCCTGGGGGTCATCGCCACCAACGCCCGCCTGACCCGGGAACAGGCTCAGAAGATCGCCCAAATGGGCCATAACGGCCTGGCCAAATCCATCACCCCGGTGCACACCCTGTTCGACGGCGACGCCGTCTTTGTCCTGGCTCACCCGGAAGTGGCGGCCGACCTGCACGTGGTGGGCCTGCTGGGGGAAGAGGCCCTGCGCCAGGCCATCGACCGGGCCATCAAACAGGCGCATGGCCTGGGGGTCCTGCCGGCCTATCAGGATTTACTGTAATATCAAGTTGCAATCTATTGTCAATTAATGATCAAGTCGAAGCCTGTGGTCTAGACGATAAATTCTTTGTCGTTTTTTAGTGCGACTAGAGCTTCCACCAGATGGTCCTCTACACCCTTCAAACCGTCAAAGACTGCATTGCGAACTACTTTTCCCGGATCTCATCCCAGATGTGTTCCATAGGATTGAGTTGGGGACTATAAGGCGGCAGAGCTTCGAGCCTGACATTCTCCAGAATTATCCATCTGTTAGCACTATGCCAGCCTGCTCCGTCCAGAACCATCAGAATAAACTCTTCCGGGTGGCACCAAGCTACCCCCGCTAAGAAGATGGGCATCGCCTCTCCGGTTACCACTGGCAGAACCAAAGTGTCCAACCTACCTTCATGCGGGCTTACAGCTACAAATGCGTAAGTGTATGCCCGCACGATCTGCATTCCCACTTCGGGGCGAAACCCTCTGAGAGCCCAGCAGCGCTGTGGATCATTGATCCTGCCCAAGCGCGCCTCATCTTGAAACATGAGCCGGACTTGCCGTCCTGCGGAGGCCTTCCCGATTACTTCTTGTTCAATGATCGGAGGCAGATTTTTTTAAACTCCGTCTGGGCGGAGGCATCGGACTTGGGATGGTGGGGTGGGCACTATCTTGCGCCAGCCATGACGCGCCAACATCCGATACACTGTCGACTTGGGAACCTTCCGACCCAAGGCCTGTTCATAGGCAGCCTTGACCCGATTCACTTCCAAGATTCCGCCTTTCTCGGATTTAGCCAGGAATTCTTGAGGTGTGTACGTCAAGTTCTATAACTCGGTTTTGGCATACAGGTTTTTGGTTTTTCCTGGGCCGTGGGGCTGAGCCGCGGAGGGCCGCCGAGAATGGGCCCCACATTTGCTCATCGGAGGCGGCGGCAACGACGGCGGGTTACCAGAGAGGGGTAAAAAAACGAGCCAAAGAGGATACTGTCAAATCAAGTCTAACTCAGGCCACATCAGTGAACGCCTGGAGCAGGTTCTCAAGGAAGTGCGGCGCCGTCATCAATTCAAATCTCCGTACGTTTTCTGCAACAAGGATGGGAACCGGTTCAATGATATCCGGGCCTCCTTCAAATCCGCCTGCCGCAAGGCCGGAAGCATTGAGTTCCGGTTCCATGATCTCCGGTACACCTTTGCTTCCCACCTGGTGATGAGGGGGGTAGGACTCAAGGCGGTCCAGGAACTCCTGGGCCATTGGGACATCAAGCTCACTATGCGCTACGCCCACCTGTGTCCCGGGCCACCTGTGGGATTCAGTTAATACTTTTAATGAGTTGGGGGGAAGGGACCAGGGGAACAAGCAGGAGGAGGAGAAACTTTTTAGGAGTATTTAAGTACCTTAAAAGGTAAACATGGGCCATATAGTTACTACAGCAATATTTTTGGCGGCCGCAGCAAGCCCGTAGCAACCGCTATCAATGCCTTCCACTCCACAACCGATACTTGTCCCCCACAAAGTAGATAACTACCCCCTAGACAAAGATCCGCTTCAGAGTCAGCCAGGTTTAATGGAATTCAAGACCGATGTAATCTGCTGCATTTCCCAGCGATTTGGAATGGGAAACTTTTGGGAAACTTAAGAAAATACTTCCCATTGGACGGGATTAATAAATCACTAACATGTTGATATCATCTGGTGCCTGGGGCCGGACTCGAACCGGCACGGGGCGAACCCCGAGGGATTTTAAGTCCCTTGCGTCTACCCATTCCGCCACCCAGGCGCTCGCCTGATCAGGGCCACAAATGCTATCAATTGTATTATATCCCGGGGGCGCAAGCAAGGTTCTTCCCCCCGGCCCGGGGATGACAGTAATCTCGTTCATGACACAGTTATGGAGAAGGGGGGAGCCGGAGGCATAAATCACTCCATCTTAACTCCCGCCTCCTGCACCCGGCGGCACTTTGCCGGATGATTCCGGGAAAAAAATATTTGTTTTTTTCCCGAACTGTGCTATTGTTAATCTAACTGAAGTAAATTAGATGTTACTTCAGCAAGTTTCATAATCTGCGGGGATCGTCCCTCATTCGGAATGGCAGCGATATATCGAGCTAGGAAACACGGCGTAAAAGTACATTAAGCCCACGGGTGGCTTGGTGGACGCCGTGCTTTAAGCTGTGAAAAGTTGCCTTCTCCCTTCCCAAAGCCACCCGTAACCCCGGACGTGGATTTTGCCCCGAGCCGCCGGCGGTGGCCCCCAGCAGCCGCCCACAGAGCACCATCTCTCCCGGCTCGTCAGCTCTTCCGGCCCGACCATGGGCTTGGCCGTCTGCAACCCGATTTACCAGCAGCCGACGGAGCGACACCCTGCCACCGTACAGGCTGCCATCGCGGCCATCGTTTTCGGTAGTGCACCCGGCCTGCCAAGTGCCGGGAGTTTCCTGATATCCCTTGTCATCAATTAAGGATCACGCCCATGGAACCCAGAATCGACCTCGATCTCATTCAAAAACAACTTCCCTTTTCCCACCTCAAACAACAGATCGGCCGCAAGATCGCCATCAACTGGCAGGCCGAGTGGGACCGTTTCGATGCCAAGAAGCTCTTCAGCTTCGACCTGGGAAACATTCCGGAAGACAAACTCACCGCCTGCCGTCAGCGTACCGACGTCATCATGGACGGCAACCAGGCGGCCATCTCGGTCCTCACCCGCCTGGTGGACGGGCTCTGCGGCTACCCCATCACCCCTTCCACCCCCATCGCCGAGACCTTTGCCCGGGCCTCCGCCATGGGGAAAAAGAATATCTTTGGGCGGGAGCTGATGTATTTTCAACCCAGCGACGAGCTTTCCGCCATCGTCAGCGTGGAAGCCATGGCCACCCAAGGCGGCCGCTACGTGGACAACACCTCCTCCCAGGGGCTCCTCCTCAAGACCAAGAATCTCTTTTCCGTGGCCGGCAAACGCCTTCCTGTGGTTATGACGGTCATGGCCCGGGAGGTCAACAAAGGTTCGCTCTCCATCCACTGCGGCCACACCGATTTCTACGCCGTGCGCAATGCCGGCTGGGGTCAACTGGTCTCCGCCGACAACCAGGAAATGCATGATCTTCTGCCCGTGGCCTTTCGGGTGTCGGAACTGCGCCAGGTCATGCTCCCCGTCATGGTCATCGGCGACGGCTTCATCAAGAGCCACGCCCTGGAGAACATCCGGGAGCTCTCGGAAGACTTCCTGCACTACTTCGTGGGGCCCCCCAACCGGCTCTATCAGCCCAACTTCGGCCAGGGCACCCTCACCGGAACCTTTACCGACACCGACCTCACCATGGAGGGGCAGATCTCCCAGGACTTCGCCTACCACTTCATGCGCAAGGCCTTCATTGCCGCCATGAACGTCGCCAACCAGATCCTGGGCACCAACCTCAAGGTGGTGGAGTGCTATCGCACTGAAGACGCCGACATGGTGGTCATGATCCTGGGTTCTGCCGCCGGCGTGGTCAAGGACGTGGTGGACTACTACCGCGACGCCAAGGGCTACAAGATCGGGGTGGTGCGGCCGGTGCTCTTCAACCCCCCCTGCTACGAGGAGATCGCCTACGGAGTCCGCAATGCCAAGGTCATCACCGTCCTGGAGCGCACCGGCACCGCCCACAACCAGCAGCTCCTGGGCGACCTCCAAGCCGCCCTGCAGATCTCCCTGCGGGCCGGCCGGGAAGGCAAGGAAGAACATCTCATCTATGGGCGCACCACCATGCCCACCCTGCTTCACGGCGTCTTCGGGCTGGGGAGCAAGGACTTCAACAAGTACGACGCCGCCGCCACCATCGAAAACATGATCGCCTGCCTGGAAAAGAAACGGGGCGGCTTTCTGCGGGACTTCTCCAGCGGCATCGAGGGCCCTTATACCCTCAAGCCGGCCCCCCTGCCCGCCTACCCGGAGCGGGAACTGGGCATGACCTTCATCGGCGTGGGGGCCGAAGGGGTTAAGACGGCGCTCGAGTCCGCCGCCCTCATCTATGCCGAGGACACCGGCGCCGCCAAGAAGTACATCCAGTCCGGGGCCCGCTACGGTGCCGCCCGCAAGGGCTCCCCGGTCTTCATGAATCTACGCATCAGCCCCCTCACCATCCGCAACAGCTCGGAACTCACCGAGCGGGATGTGCTGGCCTTCTTCAACGAAAAGTTCCTCTCCGATGAGATCCTGCGGGAATACGTCTCCGGTCTGAAGGAAGAAGGGCTCCTGGTCATCAACAGCATGCGGGACTGCTATGAACTCATCAACTCCTTTCCGGAACAGGTCCAAACCCTCATCAAATACCGGAAGATTAAACTGCGGGTGGTGGACGCCACCCGCGTGGCCCTCCAACTCCTCAACCGCAACCTCCCCGGAGCCGTCATACTGGGGCTGATCAACAAAGAGATGGGGATCCTGCCGGAAAAAGAATTCGAAAAACGCCTCAAAATCCTGTTTGAACGGAAGCTGGGGAAAAAAGGCAAGGAGATCATCACCACCAACATCGACCTGCTGCGTTACGGGGCCGAGCGGGCCACCGCCAAGACGAACAGTGCCAACGGCCTCAGTGCCCTGGAGGCCATGGGCAACAATTATGCCCCGCCGCTGTCGGAGGACTTCGGCCAAGAGCCCGGTACCTCCGGCCTCCCGGTAAAGCTGCGCGACAAGGACGAACTGGGCACCATCAAACCCGTCAACCTCATGAGCAACTACCAGGAGATCTTCTATCAGGAGATGGTCCAACCCATCATGGAAGGCCGCAAGATCTCCTGGGATCACTTCTTGCCGGTGGTCCCCCCCGCCACCACCCGCTATCGTGACATGAGCTTCATCGGCACCCAACTGCCGGTCTGGAACGCCGCCAAGTGCACCGCCTGCGGCACCTGTGTCTCCCAGTGCCCGGATTCGGCCCTCTTCACCACCATCACCGAGCGGCCCATTCCGGAGGAATACCTCCCCTACTTCAAGGTCTTTAAGAAACCTCCCAAGGGTGTTCCCTGGGAGCGTTTTGCCATGAATATCGACGTGGTCCAGAGCGCCTGCAAAGGCTGCGGTGTCTGCGCCGCGGTCTGTCCCACCGACGCCCTACGGATGGCCGACAAGACCAAAGTCAGCCCCACCGACTTCCTGCCCGCCGTCTGCAAGGACTACGACAACACCTATGCCGCGGCCCGCTTCGTGGACCAGATGACCCTGATGCACCAGGTGCTCTTCGTCTTCTCCAAGCTCTATCCCGGCAAACATACCCTGTGCCCCGGGTGCAGCGAACCCACCATCAACCTCCTCACCTTCTTCGCGGCTGAATCGCTGCGCAACAACCCGCAGGGGATCGCCACCTTTTATCAGGGCATCAAGATTCTGTCGGATCGCACCCAGCGGGCCATTGAGCACATGCTGGATAACGGCTTCAACATCTACACCATCAACGCCACCGGCTGCAACCAGGTCTCCGAACTGGTGAACCCCTTCAACACCCGGATCTACCCCACCGGCCACTACGGCTTCGGCACCGCCTCCGCCGCCGCCCTGGGGTCCAAATTCAGTCTGGACCAGGCCTACGAGAACCGCTACAACGACGTCCTTACCAAGATCATCGTCTTCGCCGGGGACGGCGCCATCTACGACATCGGCAACGGCCCCTTCAACCACGCCCTGGGGGAAAACTTCGACATCACGTGGATCATTTATAATAACGAAGGCTACATGAACACCGGCACCCAGAAGTCCGGGGCCACCCGCTTCGGCTCCGAGCGCTCCACCTCCCCCATCGGAACCAAGTATGCCGGCAAGACCACCCTCCACCGCCGGATCATCGGCCAGGCCATGGCCATCAGCCACGTCTACGCCGCCAAGCTCACCATCGACAACCCCCAGTACGCCATCAAGATTCTCAAGGAGGCCATCGCCTACAACGGCCCCTCCATGGTGGAATTCTTCTCCTACTGCCCCCAGGGGCACCAGAGCCACGACTGGGCCGGGCCGCTGATCTCCCGAATGATGGCCGAGTCCCGCAAGTGGCAGGTGGCCGTGCGCCGGCCCTTCCAGAAGGTGGACATCTCGGCCAACCCCGAGCCCGAAAACATCTACCCCGTCGAGGGCAAGTCCTTCAAGAAGGGCATCAAGCGGGAAGCCGCCACCTTCTACGATGTGGTCTCCATGCTGGGCCAGTACAATCAGCACATCCGCACCCAGGAGTCCGGCCACATCCCCGAAATCGTCCGGGTCAACGAAACCGTCAGTCTCTTCCGCTGGCTCCGCAACCAGTATATGGCCGGCTACCGGGACACCATGCCCACCGAAGAGGAAGTGGAACGCATCGTGGAGGAGCGCTACCAGCTCTAATAAAGGAGTGGGGGGCAGGGGGCATCGGCTTCTAGCCCCCTCCCCCCATATTTCATCTCCTTATTCCCCGACTCCGGCTGAGGGACGCATCTGTCCGACCGGCTCCTGTCTTGAAACTAGGGGGAAAAAGTAGGATAGGCACCGGCCGCCTTCATTGTCTGCCCCCCCTTGCCCCGCACTCCGCCATGTGATAAGCACATCCCATGACTGCACCCGGCGCTGGCTGGTCCTACCGCCTGACCCCGAACCTTATCCTGTGCGATCGCGAACCGCCTCTCGGACCGGAGGACGAGGTCCGGCGTCTGGTTATCCATTCCGGCGACGCCTTCCCCCTGGGTCATCCCACCACCCGCCTCTGTCTGGACCTGCTCTGCGACACCCTGGCCGCGGCCCCCGTCCGCACTTGCCTGGACGTGGGGTGCGGCGTCGGTGTCCTGTCCCTGGCCGCCGCTCTCCTGGGGGTGCCCCGGGTGGTGGCAGTGGATATTGCCTTCCCGGCTGCCGACATCACGCGAGCAAATGCCCGAACCCATGGGCTTGAGGCCGCCTTGCAGGTGGTCCAAGGCTCCAGCGACTGTGTACATGGGCCCTTCGAGCTGGTGGCGGCCAACCTCCCCTGGGAGGTGCAGCGGGACAAGCTTCCAGAGTTTGTCCGCCTCGCCGCTCCGGGCGGCCGCCTCCTGCTCTCCGGCTTCCGGGATCATCAGGAAGCCCCCCTCCTCGCCTCCTACCGCACCCTCGGCTGGTCCCTTGCCCAACGCCATCTCAAACCTTTCTCGCACCCCGAACTTCCCCCCGCCTACAGTTTCACCTGGGTGGCCTGGCTGCTCACCCGGACCTAAGGCCGCAGGCTTGGGGACCCAGAAGCAGCCCCCCCATCTCATCCCCCCTATCCTCATCTCATCTCAAGTCCGGTTCCAGACACAACAGATCAATATCTATAGCAATTCTCAAAAGTAATTTCGCCTGGAGCAAGTCTATTGGTTTGCGTTTTTTCGGTTCATGGCCCCAAGGAAGGCTTGGTCAAGCTGCTCTATTAGCTTGGGACGATCCTTGGCGATGAAGTCGGTAAACCCTTCGGCCTTGATCAGCCGCCAGAGTCGTTCGATGGGGTGAAATCGGGTGAATCTGGGGGTAAGAAGACCGACTCAACCTTGCCCCAAGGCTGAGTGTTCTTTTTGTGCCAGGTGGTGTAGTCACAGATCAAAAGATTGCGGGGACGTTCCAGCTTAATGTCCTCATTGGCCAAATTGAGGAAAATCTGCAAGACCTCGCTGTCGGTACGGGTGAATTGCAGGAAAAAAAACGCCCTGACGGGAGCAACTCATACCGGTACCATTCATGCGAAGATATTCTCCGGTAAAGGGCAGGCGGAGCTTGTCCCCTTTTCGAGCCCATCGACGTTACGGCCGGGGATCACCCTCGACACCTGTTTCATCGAGATACCAGATGTCGATCTTTGGGTCGACCAGATATGAGGTTTTCTCCTGCCAACGCATGCAAGACTTTAACTCGACTATTTTCCCACTGGGCGGAAAAACATGGCGGCCATTTACCCATCAGGCCAAGGCTCTCCCCTGGTATACAGGTTTTTTCAGTCGGCCGGGCCCCTCCCCACCATCTTGGTCCTTTGATACAGGTCATGGTAATGGCTAACTCCCCGCCCCTCCTTACTAAAAATAATGTTGAACCTACCAGAAGTTCATGGCTGTCGAGGTTTAAGCTCCAGACCCAATGTGACGATAAAAAGGTATCCAAAAATATGGGGGCGGTGATGCATCAGCACCGGAGGTTTTTCTGGGGGCTCTTGGGTGGAGTAGTATGGGGTTGGATGACGATGGGGGCGGCCTGGGCCGCGGATCTGTCGGAAATCAGAGCACGGGGGGTGCTCCGGCACCTGGGGATTCCGTACGCCAATTTTGTCACCGGTAGCGGGGATGGTCTGGATGTGGAATTGGTGAAGTTGTTTGCTCAGGATTTGGGGGTCCGCTATCAATATGTGGAGACCTCCTGGACAACGGTCATCGGCGATCTGACGGGGAAAAAAGTGCGGCCGCGAGGGGACACGATGGAAGTGCTGGAGAAGGTGCCGATCCGGGGGGATATCGTCGCCAACGGCTTTACGGTGCTGCCCTGGCGCCAAAAGGTGGTGGACTATTCCACTCCCATCTTTCCCACTCAGGTCTGGCTGGTTACCCGGGCCGACTCTCCCTTGAAACCCATAACGCCCAGTGGGGAATTGGTAAAGGATATCAAGGCAGCAAAGGCCCTGGTGAAGAGCCGCACACTTTTGGGCAAGGCCAACACCTGCCTAGAGCCGTCGTTGTATGGCCTGCAACAGGCTGGCGCCCGGATCGCCATGTTCCCGGATGGCCTCAACGATCTGGCACCAGCGGTGATCAACGGGGAGGCAGAGATGACCCTCCTGGATGTGCCGGATGCCTTAGTGGCCCTGGAAAAATGGCCGGGGCAACTTAAGGTCATCGGACCGCTGTCTCCGTGGCAAGACATGGCATCGGCTTTTGCCAAGGACTCGGTGAAGCTGCGGGAGGCCTTCAATCAATTCCTGGAGCGATGCAAGCAGGACGGCACTTACGTGAGGCTGGTGAAGAAATATTATCCCGCCGTCTTTGACTATTATGCCAAATTTTTTACCGGGCCCAACAACTAGAGATGGGGCAGGAGGGATGACCGTTCCCGAGAGCGGGGGGTGTCCCGGCCCTCAGAGGTTGAGGACGCACCTGTTTTTGTTCCGGGGTTGGCCGCCGATATTCTAGCGATGATGAACAAGACCCAGACCCAGAGCCTGCTTCCAGCTGGCTGGCATAGAGGCAGACATTATCTGGCGATTATGTTGGCTGGCATTTTCTTAATAGGGTTGCTGGCCTTCCTGATCGCCAAGAACGTCATGTCCCAGAGAGCTCTGGAGGAGTTGATCCTGCACAATCTCGAGCAGGATATGGGGAAGCGGGCGGTGGCGGTGAGCTACTTTTTCGCCGAACGCAAGCAGGACCTGAAAAATCTGGCTGCCAGCCGGGTAATTGCCACCTACTCGGAGAACCGGGCGCTCCAGATGTCCATGGAATATGGTCTGGGCATCAGTTTGCGGATGATGCAGGAGCATTTCGCCCAGTTTATGACGGAGCGGGAGGTTCATGGCGACCCTCTCTATACCCGCCTGGTGTTCATGAGTTCCGAGGGAGAATGTCTGGTGGACACGCAGCCACCGGTAGGGAAGCCGCCGGGTAGGGAAAATTGGAGGCCTGTTGAGCCCCGCAAGGATCCCCAATCCCGGGTGGACTTGCTGGTGGAGAGCCAGGAAGGGACGCGCCAGGTTTTAATGATCGAGCCATATTTCTTCAAGGGGGCATACCAGGGGGAGATCATTGCCTGGATCTCGGTAGCCGCCTTACGGAAGAATCTGGTTCAAGGGCTGGCCTCCGATCCGCACCTGCGGGTTTATCTCACCGATTATTTTTCCATTCAACAGGCGGGCGATGCCGAGGTAGCCCCCTCGATGCTGCCGGATCTCACGGCCATCCGGGTGAACAAACTGGAGCGCTATCAAGGTCTGACCGCCAAGGGGACCCAGGTGGACATGGTGGCCTTTTGGGCCCCGGTGGGCGGAACGCCCCTGGGTTTGCTCGGGGTCATGTCGGCTACCGATCTACAAGGCTTTCAATCGCCCTCCCGCCTACTGGCCACTCTGACCACGCTGGCAATGCTGATCCTGAGTGCGGCGATAGTGATAATCCGAACCACCAGCCGCTCCTCGCTGCTGCATGCCCGCCTGGACGCCAGCGATGCCCGGGAAAAGGAAATTGCCGAAAAGAACCAGGAGTTGCAGAGGGAAATTGCCATCCGTCAACAGGTGGAACAGGCTCTGAAAGATGAGCGGTCGCTCCTCCGGTCATTGATCGATTCCATCCCCGACCTGATCTTTTTCAAGGATAAGAACGGCGTTTATTTGGGATGCAACCGCGCCTTTGAGGAATATGTTGGTCACCCCGAAGCGTCGCTGATCGGCCTGACGGACTGTGAGGTGCTGCCGGCGCCGGTGGCCGAGTTCTTCCAGGAAAAGGACCGGCAGATGTTCACTGCCGGTCAACCGCAGAGCACCGAGGAGTGGATCGACTATCCGGATGGCCGTCGGGTATTGGTGGAAACCCTGAAGACCCCGTATTTCGATCTAAGCGGCAAGACCATCGGGCTTATCGGGGTCAGCCGGGATATCACCATGCGCCATGATGCCGACACCGCGTTGCGGGATAGTGAAGCTTACCTCAAGACCATCCTGGATTCCATTCAGGTGGGGGTGATGTTGATCGAGGCAAAGACCCACCGGATCGTGGACATCAATCCCTATGCTGCCGAAATTATTGGTTGCTCTAAACAAGCGTTAGTGGGCAAGGTGTGTCATAAACATGTCTGCCCGACAGAAGTGGGGCGATGCCCGATAACGGCAAAGGGCCTGAAGATTGAAATGGCGGAGCGCACCCTGTTGACATATTCGGGGAATAAGATCCCCATTTTAAAGACGGTGAAACCCCTGGTCAAAGAGGGTCAGACGTTTCTGCTGGAGAGCTTCGTGGACCTCACGGTCCAGAAGCTAGCGGAGAAGCAATTGTTGGAGGCCAAAGAGGCGGCGGAACGGGCCTGGCAGGAGTTGGAAGAGAGCAACCGCCAACTGCAAGCGGCCATTGAGCAGGCTAATTTTCTGGCGGTGCAGGCGGAGGTGGCCAATTCCGCCAAGAGTCAGTTTCTGGCCAATATGAGCCATGAAATCCGCACGCCCATGAACGGCATCATTGGCATGACAGGGTTGTTGCTGGACACCGAGCTGCGGTTGGAGCAGCAAGAATATGTGAATACCATCCAGACGTGCGCCGACAGTTTACTCTCGGTGATCAACGATATCCTGGATTATTCCAAGATCGAGGCCGGGAAGCTGGAACTGGAGGTCCTGGATTTCGATCTATCCATGACTTTGGAAGAGGTGATGGATGTTTGTGGCCGGCATTTCCAGGAGAAGGGTTTGGAGTTCGCTTGTTCCCTGGCACCTGAAGCACCGACCCGGTTGCGGGGCGATGCGGGGCGCATCCGCCAAATCCTGATGAACCTGGTGAACAACGCCATTAAATTCACCAAGGAGGGTGAAGTGGTCATCGAGGTTTCCCTGGTGGCCCAGAACCCGGAGCAGGCAACCCTGCGGTTTGCAGTGCGGGATACAGGGATCGGCATCTCGCCGGAGCGGCTGGACCGGCTGTTCAAATCGTTTTCCCAGGTGGATGCCTCCACTACCCGTAAATTCGGCGGCACCGGCTTGGGACTGGCCATTTCGAAACAGTTGACGGAACTCATGGGGGGCCGGATCGGGGTGACTAGTGAAGCCGGCCAAGGCTCCACGTTCTGGTTTACCCTCACGCTCCCCAAGCAGGCGGGGGAGGAGGCGGCAGTTCCGGCGAGTGGTGCCGACCTCCAAGGACTGAACGTTCTGGTGGTGGATGATAATGCCACCAATCGCCTGATATTGCGGGAAGAATTGAAATCCTGGGGGTGCCGGGTGGAGGAGGTCGCCAGCGGGATCGAGGCCCTGGAGCAGTTGCAGAGGGCGGCGGCGGCGGGGGACCCCTGTCAGCTGGCGATTATCGACATGGTCATGCCGGAGATGGACGGGGAGACCCTGGGGAGGCAAATCAAGGCCGATCCCCGGCTGCAGGATACCACCCTGGTGATGTTGACCTCCCTGGGGCAGTCGGGAGCGGCTTTGCGCGAATTGGGTTTCGCGGCCTGTTTCACCAAGCCGGTGAAACGCTCCCAGCTTTTCCGGGGATTGAGCCGGTTATACAGCCAAAAGCCGGACCCGATGCCGGTGACGCCGGACTCCCGGGAGGAGTGCGGCGCCCTCCGGGGGGAACAACAGCTGCGGATCCTGGTAGCGGAGGACAATCTGGTCAACCAGAAGCTGGCGAAGCGCCTGTTGGAGAAAATGGGACATTATGCGGATGTGGTTACCAACGGCGAGGAAGCCGTGGCGGCGGTACAGGCGGCAGCGTATGACCTGGTGCTGATGGACATGCAAATGCCAGAAATGGATGGCCTTGAAGCCACCGCAGCCATTCGCGCTCAGGAAAAAGGCACCGATCGGCATATATGCGTAATCGCCCTGACTGCCAATGCCATGCAAGGGGATCGGGAGATGTGCCTGGCTGCGGGGATGGATGGTTATCTGCCGAAGCCCATCAAGAAGCAGGAATTGGAGGCGTTGGTGGCTGGCATCGCGGCTTCCTCCGGGCAGGGTGCGGACGCGAGCGGGCTATCGCCCCAGGTCTTTGATCCGGAGGTGGTCCTGAAGCGTCTGGGGGGCGATGTGGAGATGCTGGCGGTGCTGGTGGAAACCTTTTTACAGCACGGGCCGCAGCAACTGGAGGGGCTGCGCCGGGCCTGGGGCGAGGCGGAAGAAGGTCTGTCGGAGCAACTGGCACAATCACTGCGCGGGGGGGCGGCCAGCGTGGGGGCCCTACAGTTGCAGGAGGCGCTCGTGGGATGGGAACAGATGAGGAAAAACGGCGGGGGAGCGGCTAGTTCCCGTTTGTTTGAGGAGATTTCGCAGGAATTTGACCAGCTGCGGGCAGCCTGGGGGGTATGGCGGGAAGAATTCGGGCCAGGCGACTTTTCCGGCTCTTTCTCGGGGGAAGGAATGGCCTCCGGGTTCCGGAAAGGGGAGAAACTGGAGAGTTTATGAGGCCCTGTGAGGTGGATCCATGAACCGAGTGATTTCTACGGAAAAGCTGGATTTCTTGACACAGCCCTGGAAACTTACCACAGTTTCGGCCCTGGCGGCGGAGGACGCGGAATATCTGGCACTGGACGTTGAGGATTTGACCGGGGGCAGAGAAGTCGATTTCGATATTTTCCTTAGGGTCTGCCGGGACGGCACGGAAGCCACCGAAATGGCGGTATTCATTCCGCAGGGGACAGAGATCCCGGGGGAGAGGAAAATGAAACTCCAGGATGCCGGGATCAGCAAGGTGTATGTCCACCAGCGTGATTTGGACCGGCTGGTGAAATATTTGGATAGTCTTTTGCCGGCAATGTTGTCAGACGAGGCCTTATCCACGGTGCAGAAAGCCGAGAAGGTTTCGCAGGCGACGCTCTTATGGGTGCGCCATTTCTTTTCCGATCCCCGGTTTCAGAATGTGGCGGAGCTGAATTGCGGTTTTCAGTATGTGAACCATCTCTTGGGGGCAATTTCACGGGATGCCTTTTATCGATCGTGGATCATGGAGTTGTGCCAGCGCGACCGGACACTGTATTCGCATTGTTTGCACACCAGTTTGTTGGCCATGGCATTTACCCATTATTTAGGCTGGCCGGAGAGCAAGAGCCAGGACCTGGGGCGGGCGGCGCTGCTCCATGATATTGGCCTCACCCGGGTGCCGGAGGAAATCCTGAAAAAGCCCGGGGCGCTGGACGAAGCAGAATGGGAGCTGATCAAGAAGCATCCGCGCACCGGTTTCACCCTGCTGGAAGCCTTTTCCCTGCTGAACCGCAACGCCCTGTTGACGGTGTTGCAGCACCATGAAAACATTGACGGTTCAGGGTATCCCAACGGTCTGAAGTCATATCAGATTCATCCAATGGCGCGGATATTGCGGATCATAGACAGTTTCGAGTCACTGACTTCGCCCCGGTATTGGCGTTCAGCCCATGAACCATATCAGGCCTTGTGGATCATGCGGCAGGACTGGCAGACCAGCGGGGCCTTCGATGCCTCTTTATTGGTGAACTTTATCAAATTCTTATCAGGCGAGTGAGGCCATGGTGCAATGTTGGCTTTGATGCAGGGCTAAGTTTCCCTCATGATGAGGTTATCTTAATGCATTCCCCTCGAATCTTGTGTGTTGACGACAATCAGATCAATCTGCGGCTGTTGGATGCAGTACTGCGGCCGCAGGGATATGAGGTCGTTACGGCTAGCAATGGTTTGGAGGCCTTAAATATTATTGTCGAGAATAACTTCGACCTGGTCCTGCTGGATGTGATGATGCCGGAATTTGACGGCTTCGAGGTTTGTCGTTGGATTAAGCAGGAAGAATCCTACCGGGACATCCCGGTGGTGATGATTACCGCCTTGCAATCCCGGGAAGACCGCGTTCAGGGCATCGAAGCAGGTGCCGATGATTTTCTCTCCAAACCTTTTGATAAGGCTGAGGTACTCGCCCGGGTTAAGATGCTCCTGAGGGTTCGGGAGCTCAACGAAAGCCGGATGGTGGCTTACCAGAATCTGGACCATCTGAGTTCGCTGGGGGAGCGGCTCATTCGTGGCTTTGACCCCCTGCAGTTCGATTTCCTGGGACAAATCGACCAGATGGTTCTGGGGTTGATATCTCCGGCGGCGAGTGCAGTGCATCACCCCCAGTTGGTGGTGATTGGTACGAATAGAGAGAATCAGGATTGGCGGTGGTATCGCTATGCAAACAACGGACAGCCGTCAGTGCGGGAGCCTCTGTCGGCAGGTGCAGGTTGTGGTTTGACCCAGGGCCCCACTGGCTATGGAGGGTTGTTTTATTACAATGAAGCGGAATTGCAGTCTCCGGAATGCCAAAGATTGGTGGCGAGCCTACCGATCGCCGGGGAACCGGTAACGAATCTATTAGGATATCTCAGCGAGGGTTTCTGTCTCTATGCTCTGAATTACGGCAAAGAGATTACCCCTTACGAGACCGCGGTGGTTAAGAATCTGGTGATGCAGGGCTTGTTTCTGCAATCCATCTCGACACAACTCAGGGAGGTAGAGGAGGCCTTTGTATATACTGTACAAGCTTTAGCCCGGGCCGCGGAAGCCAATGATGAGGACACGGGCAATCATATCGTCAGAATCGGGGACTATTGTGCGGTGTTGGCAGAGACGCTGGGTCAGCCGGAAGATTTTGTCCGCACCATACGCATTCAGGCGCAGATGCATGATGTGGGTAAAATTCACACTCCCAACGATGTGTTGCGTAAGCCAGACGCCCTGAGTGCCGAAGAATGGGAAATCGTGAAATTACACACGGTGCTGGGAGGAAAGATCCTGGGGGATCATCCCCGATTACAGATGGCTCACACGATCGCCCTACAGCATCACGAACGGTGGGATGGCTCCGGGTATCCCCGGGGTTTGCAGGGGGAGGACATCTCCCTGGAAGCCCGGATCACTTTCCTGGCCGACCAGTATGACGCTTTGCGCCAGACCCGACCATATAAATCCAGCTTTGACCACGACAAGACGTGCCAGATCCTGTTGGTGGGAGACGGCCGGACTCAAACCCAGCATTTTGACCCCCAGATCCTCCAGGCCTTTGGGGACAACACAAAGAAATTCGAAGAAATTTTTGAGGCGTCTTTGTGAACCGGCAGGTATGAAGCGTTTCCTCCAGCTGAAAAGCGAGAGCAGGATAAATCCTGGTTTTCTTTTGGCGCAGGATTTCAAGGGGGGCAGGAAAGTTGTCGGAGGTATGCATGGCCCAGATTTACGATCGGCGGGACTTTTTATATCGGGTTAATGACGATGAGGAGTTGGAGCGCGAATTGCTGGATATCTTTCTAGTACAGGCTCCCGGGCAAATCGCCGCACTTCATGAAGCTTTGGACCATCAGGACGGGAAACAGTTACAAAGCCAGGCTCATTCCCTAAAAGGGGCGGCCGCCAGCATTAGCGCACTGGCTTTACAAGAAGTGGCTTACCGGCTGGAACAGGCCGGACAGGCCGGCGACTTCCAACAGGCCCGTCCCCTGATGACCCGGCTCATAACGGAATTTGACGCCCTGCGCCAAGTGCTGCACGGGCACCTGACAGGACAATAGCACCCCCAGAACTTTACTGGAGGAAATATCGCGGCATGGTCAAGGACCGCGCTTCGGTGCTATTTCTGATTCGACCGCAGGCGATTCCCCTTCTGGGGGGAGGTTTTTCAGGCATATGAAACTGGCGGAACATATCTCTCAAATGAAGGTACTCGTGTTGGATGACCAGCCCATGATGCAGATCATGCTGAGACAGGTACTTAAAGAATGCGGTTTCAACAACATATCGATAACGGAAAAGGCCTCCCAGGCCCAGGCTCTCCTCCAAAAACAGAAGTTTGATCTGGTCTTGCTCGATCTGAATCTGCCCGAATCGTCCGGATTGGAGGTTTTGGCTCATATCAGACACACCCAGAATCACCATGGGTTGCCAGTCATTATTGTATCGGCGGAAGGCAACCGGGAAAGTATCGTTGCATGCTTAGAGGGCGGGGCCGACGATTTTATCGTCAAACCTTTCGCCTTCAAAACCATGCAAGAAAAAATCCTCCGGTTGCTGACGAAAAAGCCTTTGAGATCTCACCGCGCCTCTCCCTGATCTTCCCGCCCTTCATACTAACAGATATATTTTATTAAAGATATTCTTTCTGTTAAGGTTCTCGAGATAACTTGCCGAATTATCTAGTGAGATTTTGTGAGTAGATCCAGATATCCTCCTTAAAAAAAGAGGGAGACAGATATTTTTCCGAGAACCCCGTGTCATTCGAGTGGGCTGGGGAAAAGCAGGATGTAGTGATGAGACGCCCATGCATGGGGAGATGTTTGGCTCCGGGGTCTGATAGCGGCAACACTCAGAAAAGATCGATTAGTCAAAGAACATGGAAGAAATCGCATGAACATCCAGGACCAGGAAATCTTCAAGGTTTTTGTCGAGGAATCCCAGGAGCATTTAGGAGACCTGGAAAGCGACCTGCTGGCGATAGAAACCGCCGAGGCCGAGACCCTCAAGGAACTCGTGAATAAAGTCTTTCGTTCGGTGCATTCCATCAAGGGCGCAGCTGGCTTCCTGGGACTACAAAATATCAAGGAGTTGGCTCATCAGCTAGAAAACGTCATGGGGTTAATGCGGGAAGGGCGGCTTAGCCCTGGTCCAGAGAGCATCTCGACGCTGCTGGCGGCCATTGATCAATTGCGGGGGTTGGTGGATGATGCCGAGGGCAGTAATGAAAAGGAAATTGCCACCATGTGCGCAGCTCTGGAAATGTTGGCCAACCCTGCCAGGCCTACATCACTCGCTTCAGGGGATCCAGGAGCACATCGGGATTCAAGGGGCGACAGCTGGCCAGAGGAGATTTTATTTCTTGAGGCAAATGTTGCATCTGACATCAGGCTGGAGATTTCCGGCCCGGAAAGCGCAATACGGTTGTCCGTGGCAAAAGCCAACCTGGCTGACGCATTGGAATCGGGACGTTTCCTCTATTGGTTAGAATGCGATCCGACCTCCGACCTAAATCAGACGCAGGAGAATATTTCTCAAAAGATTCAGGACTTGGATAACTCTGGGGAGGTCTTGGCCGGTTTCCCCGAGATATCGGGCACTAGCCTTGCGGCGGCATTACAGGCTGGGCAGACCCCGGTGGCGTTGCTCTACACCACAATTCTTGAACCTGAGCTGATGGAGAATTTGCTTCGGGGGGCGAAGTTCTCGATTGCCGACCTGACGCCAGACCTACGGGCGCAATTGAGCGGGGGGGCTCGGGTCGGAGAAGCCCCCGAAGCTGCGGGTCTCCCAGGGCAGGAGACGTCCAGGGCCGAATCTCTGTTGGCTCCCGGCGCATCGGGGGCAACAACCCGGTCGAACCCCAACTTTGCTCTGGCTACGGGCGGGGAAGAAAATCCCGAGTCCCTGGAGCCCCTCGGAAAACAGGTGCCAAGCAGCACCAAAGAGAAAACTACCTTTGAGAGCACGTTACGGGTACATGTCAGCCTGCTGGACACCCTGATGACCCTGGCCGGCGAGCTGGTATTGAGCCGCAACCAGCTCCTCCAGGTTCTGATGCAGCCAGACTCCCATTCTCTGAAAGGTGTGACCCAGAAAATCAACCTGGTGACTTCGGAGCTGCAGGAAGCCATTATGCTTACCCGGATGCAGCCCATTGGAGTGGTTTTTCAGAAATTTCCCCGCGTGGTTCGGGACTTGGCGAAAAGCCTGGGCAAAGAAGTGGCATTACGGATGGAGGGGAAGGAAGTCGAGCTGGACAAGACGATTATCGAAGGCATCAATGATCCCCTCACGCATCTGGTGCGGAACGCCATCGACCACGGACTTGAGCCGCCAGCGGTGCGCCAACAACACCATAAAAATGCAGTGGGCAATCTGGTGTTGCGGGCCTATCACCAGGCCGGCCAGGTGAACCTGGAAATCAGCGATGACGGCAAGGGCCTGGACGCCCAGCATCTGGGAAAAGTAGCCGTGTCCCGGGGCTGGCTCACTGAAGAGCAGAACCGCGTGATGTCCGATAAGGAACGCCTGAATCTTATCTTCCGCCCCGGTTTTTCCACTGCCGAAAAGGTCACCGAGGTCTCGGGCCGGGGGGTGGGTATGGATGTGGTGAAATCCAACCTGACCAAATTGGGGGGGCAGATCGAGGTAGAGTCGCAGCCCGGCATGGGCGCCACCTTCAAAATCAAACTACCGCTGACTTTGGCTATCATTCCCAGTCTCCTGGTCTCATCTGGGGGTGAGCGGTTTGCCATCCCCCAGGTGAACGTCCAGGAGCTGTTACGGATTCCGGCCCGCCAGGTGAAAGAGCGTCTGGAAAAGGTGGGCGACGCTCAGGTGGTGCGGCTGCGGGAGCAGCTCCTGCCGCTGGTGTCGCTGTCGGGGGTCCTGGGGAAGCGAGATGGCGGAAGGGGATTGGTGATCGGGGGAAGGGATGGCACCCAGGCACCAGAGGGACAGACCTTATATGCTCCTATTAATATCGCAGTAGTCTCTGGGGGTCAGACGACGTATGGTCTGGTGGTGGACGAGTTTCACGGCTCCGAGGAGATCGTCATCAAGCCCCTGGGGGCTCACCTAAAGCATTGTCGGGCCTATGCCGGGGCCACCATTATGGGGGATGGCCGGGTGGCCCTGATCCTGGACGCCGCCAACCTGGCCAAGCTGGGGGGATTGCATTCTTTGTCCGGCAAAGACCGTCCTGACGCCGCCCTGGAAAGCGCCGCCTGCGGTTCTCACGATATCCATTCTTTGATGCTTTTCCAGCACGGGGACCAAGTTGCGTGTGCGGTGCCCCTCTTTCTGGTCAAGCGCATCGAGAAGATTAAAGCCGAGGCCATCGAATACTTAGGGGGTCAGCGACTTATCCAGTACCAAGGCGGCACCCTGCCGATATTCGGGCTGGAGCAAGTGATCGGTCTGTCTCCCCCCTCCCCCCGGGAAGAATACCTCGTTATCGTGTTCTCTGCGGGAGGTCGAGAAGTGGGTCTGTTGGCAGCACCGCCGGTGGACACGGTGGAGCAGGCCCTTCAGGTCGATGAGGTCACCCTGAAGCAGCCGGGAGTTATGGGTTCGGCTGTCATTGGTGGTCGGACCACCTTGATCCTGGACCTTTTCGAGTCGTTGGAAAGATTGTGGCCCGACTGGTTTGCACATCGCCCTCCGGCCACCGAGATCGAAGGAAAGTCCCCCGTGGTCCTCCTGGCGGAGGATTCACAATTTTTCCGGGGTCAGGTCAAGAAGTTCTTGGTGGAATCCGGATACCGGGTATTGGAGGCGGAGGACGGCCTCCAGGCCTGGGAGATGTTGCAGGAGCATCCCCAGGAAATCAGGGTGGTGGTAACCGATATCGAAATGCCCAATCTGGACGGGCTGGCGCTGACTGCCAAAATCAAAGCAGACCAGCGGTTCGGTCAGCTGCCGGTCATCGCGGTCACCTCGCTGGCTGGTGAGGAAGACATCGCCCGGGGCCAGCAGGCGGGGGTGGATGATTACCAAGTAAAGTTGGATAAGGAACAATTAGTGGCCAGTGTGGACAGATTCCTGAACACCTTGGCCCGGTAGAATCAGAGGTTGGTTGGCCCGCCATTGGCTGGCGGAACGGCGCCTGGAGGAGAGCATGGTGTCCCTAAAAATCAAGACCCGCCTGACCATTACCACTATAGGTCTGTCTGTGATTATCGTCGTCCTGTGCGTGATGACCTGGGTGGTGTTGCATCAACAAATAGACGATGCTCTGGTGATCAATCTGGCAGGACGCCAGCGGATGCTGACCCAGAAACTGACCAAGGAGGTATTGGCCTGGCAACGGCTAGAGGGTCAGGGGAGTCCAGCCTCTAAACAGATATTAGATGGCATGCGCCAGACCATGCAGGTCTTTAACCAGACCATGAAGGCCTTAAAAGACGGGGGGCCGGCCCCCCTCTCCCTTGATCTGCAGAAGACCGCGTATAAAGAATGTCCTCCCGCCCAGGAACCGGCATTCAGTCAGATGGTCAAGGTCGACCAGCTCTGGCAGAAATTGGCGGCGCAAGCTGAGGCCCTGCTTCGCAATCCAGCGGACATGCGGCCGGTTGAGGTCATTTTGGCAGAAAACGGGCCCTTGCTGACGGCTATGAACCAGGCCGTGGAGATGATGGAAGAACAGGCCACCGGCCAGGTACGGCACCTACTCGTAATCCAGATGGCCGGGCTATTGTTGGGAGTGGCCTGTATGATCCCGGCCCTGGTGACCGTCTATGCCATCGGCAAGAGATTGACACGGATGGAGGGATTCGTCGCCCAACTGGGATCCGGCGATCTGACGGCGACTACCACCGACGAGCGGCAGGATGAACTGGGACACATGAGTTGTCAGTTGAACCAGATGGGTGCCAATCTCCGCTTCATGCTTACCCAGATCAATAATAATGCCATTAACCTGCATAACGCTTCCGGCGCCCTGTCAGACATCTCTACTGAGATGGCGGAAATGTCCGACAATCTTTCGGGGCGGTCACAGGAGGTGGCTTCGGCAGCCGAAGAGATGAGCGTCAACCTGACCAATGTGGCCCACAACATGGAGCACACCACCGATCAGGTGAACCTGATGGCAGTGGCCGCAGAGGAAATGACTGCCACCATTTATGAAATTGCCCAGAATACGGGCAATGCCAACCGGATTACCATAGAGGCCGTGGCCCAAACGGAAGCGGCTTCCGGCCGCATGACGGATTTGCAGCAAGCGGCCCAGGATATCGGCAAAATCACCGAAACCATCACAGAAATCTCCGAGCAGACCAATTTATTGGCCTTAAACGCCACCATTGAGGCAGCCCGGGCCGGGGAAGCGGGGAAGGGTTTTGCCGTGGTGGCCAACGAGATCAAGGAACTGGCCCATCAAACGGCTGCGGCCACGGATGAAATCCGTAAAAAGATCGAGGGAATTCAAACCTCTACGGCCAGCACCCTGATGGAGATCGGGCAGGTCACCCGGGTGATCTCCGATGTCAACGAAATCGTCTCTGCAATCGCCGCGGCGGTGGAGGAGCAGTCCGCCACCACTCGGGAAATGGCCCAAAGCGTGATACAGGCTTCCCAAGGTGGTCAGGCCATCACCGAAAACGTCTTGCAGGGTTCAGCGGTGTCAGGGGAGGTGGCCCGGGACATAGTGGGAGTAAGCCAGGCAGCCCAAATGTTAGCTGGCAGCAGCGCCCAGCTGCGGGAGAACGCGGATGCCATGACCGGCCTGGCGAGCGAGTTACAAGAGGTGATGACAAGGTTCCGGGTGTAGAGCCGCTGCGGAGGCGGACCGGGGTACGTCGGGATCAGACAGGCGGTGCAGAGCCTGGTCAACAGCAGCACCCGGGTAAGGACCGGGGGCCGGCGTTCCGGCCGGGATGGGAGGACAAAGGCGGGAGATGACGGGGCGCTTCACCGAATAAACCGGGGGCTTCATACTTGGGGTAATCTGGCCTACCTCTCTGGGGGGCGAGGAATGCCAAGAAACATGTTGAAAGGAAGGCAGGATGAAATTCAAGGACCTGAAGTTAAAGGTAAAATTGATAGGCGGGTTCGGGCTGGTGGCCCTCATTACCCTGGTGGTGGGTTTTCTCGGCTGGCGCAATGCCGGACTGTTGGGTGAGCGCCTGGAGGACATCACCAATGACCATCTCCCGGCGATCGAGAGCCTCTTGCGGGTAAAGGCCGATTACGAGGCCGTTGTGCGCATCCAGATGAGCCTGATCAATCCCTTGCTCTCCCTGGAGGAGCGGCAGGCACAATATGACTTGGTGGCCCAGGCCCGGGAGGAGTATCAGAGGGCCTGGAAGGTCTATCAGGCGGTACCCAAGAATGAGGCAGAGGAGAAGCTGTTTCAGGAAATGGTCCGGGTGACCCAGGAGTGGAAGGCCGAAAATGACGAATTTTATCGGCTTTCCAGGCAGTTGGATAAAAGCAAGATTATCAATCCACACCAGGAACTGGAAATGCTGGAAACTATCCGACAGGACCATTTACACTTACGACATCGGGTCATGACCCTTTTATACCAAAAGCGAGATTTCCCCGGGGGCGAGGACCATCACCTATGCAAGCTAGGGAAATGGCTCCCCACATTCCACACGGATGAACCGGCCATTCAAGCAGCCATCAAAGAAATCGGCACATTGCATCCCAAGTTTCATGAGGGTGTCAAGCAGGTGAAACAATTGATCCGGCAGGGGAATCTACCAGGGGCCACAGCCTTCTATGAAAAGGTCATGGAGCCTTTGGGGGAGGCATTGTTTGGCGAAGTGGACAAAATTAAGGCATATACTGCACAGGCAGTTGATATTTATCAGAATATGAACCAGAAGGTCGCCACGATCAGCAAGACCAAGATGGCGGCCGGCATGGCCCTGATCGATCAGATTATCAAGAGTGAGACCGAGTCGGCGGCAGCTGCAAAGGCGGAGGGACTGCGGGTCGAATCCCAAGTCAAGTTCGTGTCCCTGGCGGGGATAGCAGTAGGGGTCCTGCTGGCCATGGGTTTGGGCATTTTCCTCAGTCTGGCCATTAGCCGGCCCCTTAATCGGAGTGTGGCCTTTGTGAAGCAGATGGCCCAGGGGGATTTCACCCAAAGGCTGGACCTGGATCAGAAGGACGAAGTGGGACAGCTGGCCACCAGCATGAACTTCATGAGTGATGAAGTGGGCAAGATGATGCGGGAGGTGTCCGGGGGGGTGTCCACCCTGGCTTCTTCGGCCACGGAGTTGGCGGCCATTTCCCAGCAGATGACGGCGGGGGCCGAGCAGACCTCAGAGAAGTCCCATACGGTCACGGCGGCGGCCGAGGAAATGAGCGTCAACATGCATGCGGTGGCAGCGGCGGTGGAGCAGGCGGCCACCAACGTCAACTTGGTGGCGGCGGCCACGGAAGAGATGACGGCTACCATCAATGAGATCGCCAAGAACTCGGAGCAGGCGCGTAATATTTCTCTGAATGCGGTCAGCCAGACCCAGAACGCCAGCCAGCAGGTGGATGCCCTGAAGGCAGCCAGCGCCGAGATCAGCAAAATCACCCAAACCATTACCGAGATCTCGGATCAGACCAACCTATTGGCCTTAAACGCCACCATCGAGGCGGCCCGGGCCGGCGAAGCAGGCAAGGGCTTTGCCGTGGTGGCCAATGAAATCAAGGAGCTGGCCCAGCAAACGGCCCGGGCCACCGAGGAGATCAAGGAGAAGATCGGGATGATCCAAGACTCCTCCGCGGCCACTATTGAAGAGATCGGCCAGATTGCCCAAGTCATCCATGACGTCAATGAAATCGTCACCAGCATTGCCGCGGCGGTGGAGGAACAGGCGGTGACCACCCGGGAGATTACCAGTAATGTGGTGCAGGCCTCCCAGGGGGTGCAGGCGGTCACCGGAAACGTGGGGCAAAGCTCTGCCGTGGCCCAGGAGGTGGCCCAGAATATCTCCCTGGTGAACCAGGCGGCCACGGAGATTGCCGGGGGCAGCTCCCAGGTGGATCTGAGCGCCGTCGAACTCTCCCGTTTGGCCGAACAGCTTCAGGGCTTGGTGGGAAGATTTAAGGCCTAGGGAGGCTAGCCAGCGACAGGGGCGTCCTTCAGGCCTTTTGACGGTTTCTTTTAAGGAAAGAAGATGTTCTCGTATATGCTGAAAAGCATTAAAGGCAAATTGGTAACGGCTACCGGGATGATTATCGCACTGCTGCTTGCTGCCGCGGTTATCCGGAGCTATCAAGATCATTTTCATGATCTGATGCAAGGCCGCCGCCAGCTCCTGGAGATCTATTATGAACAGGTCCTGACCGGCCTGCAGGCAGAGGAAGGCAAGGCATATTATTTGGCCGCCTTCACGGCCCAGATGCCGGACGTCCAGGAAAATCTGGCCGATCGCAACCGGGAGCGCCTCCTACAGTTCGCTCTCCCGATCTATCAAGCTCTGAAAGAAAATTTAAACCTCGACCAGTTTCAATTCCACCTGTCGCCGGCCACCTCCTTTCTAAGACTGCACCTACCCCAGAAATTCGGTGACGACCTGAGTTCGTTTCGCGCTACGGTAGTCAAGGCCAATCAGGAACGGAAACCCATGGTCGGTCTGGAGGCCGGCGTGGGAGGACTCGGGGTGCGGGGGGTGGTTCCCGTCTTTTTCCGGGGGAGTCACGTGGGCTCGGTGGAGTTTGGAGGCGCCCTGAACGTGAAGTTGCTGAAGCCGTTGAAAGAAAAATATGGAGTGGATTTCGCCGTCTTCGTTCCGGGGGACAACAAATGGCAAGCCTTGGCCAATACCCGGGGGGAGCAGGAAGCCAGCAGGAAAGATTTGCTGCAAAGGGTGTTCGATTCGGGCACGAAGGAAGATTTTCGCGAGCAGGCAGGCGGTCGGGAATTGCTGACTTTTTTGGGCGCCATGAAAGACTTTTCGGGAAAGAATATCGGGGTGGTGGCAGTAACCAGCGATCTCACGGATGTCCTGGCGGCCAAACAACGGTCCCTCTACCTCCATGCCGGGGTGGGAGTGGTGCTGCTGGGGATTCTTGTGGTCTTGATCTCCTTAGTCATAGACCGACTGGTGGGGCACCGGCTAAAAGGGGTCTACAAGGTTTTCCGGGAGATGGCCCGGGAGGGTGACCTGACCCGGAGAGTACCCATGCGACAGATCAGTACGGCGGTGGCATCCCGTTACGCGGGCACAGATCTGTCCTCGTACGGAAAAAGGATCAGTTGCTGGCAGGTCATCGGCTCCATCGCTCCGAACCCGGCTACCTGCCCGGCCCTGATATCAGGAAAGTATCAGTTCTGCACTGAATGTCCCATGGCCCAGGTAGTGCTCCATGACGAGATCGACAAGATGAGCGCCTGGCTGAATACTTTTATCAAAAAGATTTCCGGGGTCATTCAGGAGTTCACAGTCCAGACCGGCAGGCTTGCCGATTCTTCCAGCAGTCTGTTCCAGTCGTCGGGTCACATGTCCACCAGTCTGGGGCAAATCTCCGGACGCCTCCAGGAGGCCACCTCCGCCTCACAAGATATGAGTCTGCACCTAAGTTCGGTGGCCTCGGCCATGGAACAAACCACCACCAACCTGGGCATGGTGGCGTCGGCGTCGGAACAGATGACCGCCACCATCCAGGAGATTGCCCAACGGGCGGAAAAAGCCCGCTTCGTTTCGGGGGAGGGGGTGGCGGAATCGCAGCGAGCCAGCCAGCGTATGGATGAGCTGGGTCAGGCAGCCCGGGAGATCGATCAGATAACAACGGCCATTACCGACATTTCCGAGCAAATCAACCTTCTGGCCCTGAACGCCACTATCGAGGCGGCCCGGGCCGGGGAGGCGGGAAAGGGTTTTGCCGTGGTCGCTCATGAAATCAAGGAATTGGCCAGGCAAACGGCGGGGGCCACCGACGAGATCAAAAACCGCGTTGCCGGCATCAAGACCTCGAGCACCCGGGCAATTGAGGAGATTGACAAGATCACCCAGATCATCCACGACATGGATACCAGCATTACCAGCATTGCGGCGGCGGTGGAGGAGCAGTCGGTGACCACCAGAGAAATTGCCCATAATGTCGTGCAGGCTTCCCACGGGGTACGGGAGGTTACGGATCACTCGACGCAGGGATCGGCGATGGCAGGAGCAGTCCAGGAAGATATTGGCACCATCCATGGGGAAACCAGCGATATTTCCATCAACAGTCTCGAGGTCAAACAGCAGGCTGAACTGCTGGCAGAGATGACCAAGCAGTTACGGGTCCTAGTTGGGCAGTTCAAGCAATGAGGCATACTGAATTATTTTCAAGAGATCGATAAAGGGAGGCTATTATGACTAACTGTGAATTGCTCGAGAAATGCGGTTTTTTTAAAAAATACGAACAGAGCAAGGCAGCCGCGTGTAAGGGTTTTATTTCACTGTATTGCAGGGGGCCGAAGATGATGGAATGTCAGAGGAAGGCATATCGCCAGAAACATGGCGCTCCTCCGCCTGATAACATGATGCCCAGCGGGCAAATGACAGTGGAGTGACACCCTGAAGGGGAATTCGGGATTCCAGGAGTGCGGAAGCCCCTTAGCAACTCAGGAGGCGAAAGACATGATGCCGCGCGCAGATGGAAAAATCGGAAAGACCCCGGAGGAATTGATTACCTTTTCCCTGGGTGAGGCACAATACGGCCTGGACATCCGTCAGGTGGAGGAAATCAACCGGGTGTTGGAGATGACCAAGGTCCCCCAGGCGCCGACGTACGTGAACGGCTTAGTGAATCTACGGGGACAAATTGTAACGATCGTTGATCTGAGTGCAAAAATTGGTTTAAAGCCAGCAGAACTGTGGGAAACCAGCAAGATTATCATTGTCACCAGTTCCGGAGAATATTTGGGTCTCTTAGTGGACCGCATGGAGCGGGTGGTAGGGGTTCAGGAGGACCAGGTAGCGCCAGTGCCCGTCAACCTGCAAGGAGTGGAGGGACGGTTTTTAACCGGGGTTTTGCCCACAGACAACGGGTTGATCGGCATCCTTGACCTGGCAGAAGTTCTTCGGGTGGAAGAAACCGGACTCATGACGCGGGCTGAGGACGCATAATTCCCTACCCAGATAGTCGATAAAAAATGGATCAAGATCAAGCCCTCAAAGTTCTGGTGGTAGACGACACTCTATTCTACCGCAAACTGATCAGCGATATCCTAGCGGAAATCCCTGGAGTCCATGTGGTGGGCAACGCCGGTAACGGCCAGACCGCCCTTGGCCGTATTCTTTCCTTGCAGCCGGATTTGCTCACCTTGGATGTAGAAATGCCCGGCATGACAGGCCTGGAGGTGCTTCAAGCCATCAAGGCCAAGTCCCTGGAGGTGGGGGTTATCATGGTCAGCACCCTCACCTCCTACGGCAGTCAGACTACTATCGCGGCTCTAGAGTTGGGGGCCTTCGATTTCGTGACCAAACCCCAAGGCGGTTCCCTGGAGGAAAACCGGCGGTTCCTGAGACAATCCTTGGGGGCATTATTGCAGTCCTTTGTCTGCCGTCAAAGCTTGAAGCGGCTGCGCAGGAAAGTTAGTCTCCCATTGCCTTCGGGTGAAATCAAGGCAGCCATCCTGCCGCCACCGACAGCTCAAAGTTCGGCCGCTTACCGGGGGGTGCGGCCCCGATCCCGAGTCGTGGGGATCGGAATATCCACCGGCGGCCCCCAGGCCCTGATCGAAGTGCTGCCGCGGCTGCCATCCGACCTGGGGGTGCCGGTTCTTATTGTTCAACACATGCCACCGGTGTTTACTCGCTTTCTGGCTCAGAGTTTGAATGCCAAGTGTCCTTATCCCGTTAGGGAGGCTGAGGATGGGATGGCAGTGGCTTCCAATGTCGCGCTTATCGCTCCCGGCGGCCGCCAGATGCAGGTGACGGCCGGATCAGACGGAGCGAAGATAATTAAGATCAGGGATGATCCGCCGGAAAACAGTTGCAAGCCTTCGGTGGATTATCTCTTCCGCAGTCTGGCTCGGGAATACGGCGCGGCCGCCACCGGCGTCATCATGACGGGCATGGGTTACGATGGCACCGCAGGCCTGAAATTGATGAAGGGCCAGGGTGCCGTGGTTATTGCCCAGGATGAGGCTACCTGTGTGGTTTATGGCATGCCGAAAGGACCGACGGAAGCGGGTATCGTAGATGTCGTGGCACCGTTGGACAAACTGGCGGCGGCCATCAGCCGGACTGTGAAAGGGTAAACCTGTTACATGCTCAAGATAACTCCCAGCGAGCTTCAGGTTTTGGCTCTATATATCCATAATATTTCAGGTATTATGCTTGACCAAAGCAAGGCTTATCTCCTGGAGGCCAGACTGGCCGGTCTGGTGGCGGAACTGCAATGTGCCTCGTTCAACGAGCTGTATTACAAGGCCAAGGCCGATGCCTCGGGAAAAATCAGGAACGCCATCATTGACGCCGTCTCCACCAAGGAGACCCTGTTTTTTCGGGATGCCTCGCCCTTTGAACTATTACAGCATAAGATTTTGCCTGAACTCATTGACCGGCGTCTGGGGCGGCAGGGGATTCCGGGGTCTAAAGACATCCGCATTTGGAGTGCAGCTTGTTCCACCGGCCAGGAGGTTTACAGTATCGCCATGGTCATTCAGGATCTGCTGCCGGACTGGTCCCGATACAATATCAAGATCCTGGGGACGGATATCTCTGATGAAGCCATCAGCCGGGCCAGCTATGGCAGGTATAATAAATTTGAGATTGAGAGGGGCTTGCCGAAGGAAAAATTAAAGAAGTATTTTTTACCATTAAGCGATAATGGCTGGAAGGTTAAAGACGACCTGCGGTCCCTGGCAACCTTTAAGAAACTAAATCTGTTGGAGAATTTGGTGGGTTTAGGCAGGTTCGACGTTATATTTTGCCGGAATGTGGCAATTTATTTTTCTTCAACAGATAAAGTCAGTCTTTTTCAACGATTGGCAGAGATATTGGAACCCAATGGCTATCTGATCATTGGGTCAACGGAATCATTGTTGGGAGTCAGCCCCCTGTTTGAGGGCAAGAAACACCTCCGGTCTGTCTTTTACCAGCTGAAGCAATCACCCCAGGTGGCGACGCCGGAAATCAAACCTGCTTTCCCGGGACGCATTGCCCTGGTCAACCAGTGAATGGGAGGGGAAATATGAAGATACTTATTGTGGAGGATGAAATGAGCAGCCAACGCTTGTTGGAGCAGCTTCTCTCTTCCTATGGGGAGTGTACGGTCGCCAAGGACGGCGATGAGGGATTAGCGGCTTTTCGGTTGGCCTGGCAGGACAGGCAGCCTTTTGACTTGGTTTGCCTGGATATCATGATGCCGTGCACCGATGGCCTTCAGGTGTTAAAGGAAATCCGTCAGGATGAGGCCCAGCGTGGGATTAGTGGACGTGACGGAGTCAAGATCATCATGGTCACCGCGCTGTCCGATTCCAAACATATCTTACAGGCCTTCCGGGACCAGTGCGAAGTCTATCTGATCAAACCGGTTGATTCCCACAAGTTGCGAGAGAAGATAAAATTACTGGAAATTCCTTGTTGAGGAGCCTGCTTTTTCCGGTTCGCATAATGGTGGTCATCTCTCTGTGCATGACAGAATACCCATAACCCCTGAGGTCCGAACCATGTTTGACGAACCCCAAACCATTCTCATGATCGAGGACAACCCTGTGGACGCCCATTTGATCAAAGAATTATTGGGCAATGATGCTTCCCGGTTTTCTCTGATCCAAGTGAGCCGGCTTGCTGAGGGCTTATCCCGCTTGGAGCAGGGTGACATCGATCTGGTTCTTACCGACCTGGGATTGCCCGACTCCAACGGCTTGGATACTCTGATTCAGTTGCTGCATCAGGTCCCTGAGATCCCCATCGTTGTTCTCACCAGTAATGAGGATAATGCGGTGGTGGACCAGGCCATGATCCAAGGAGCCCAAGATTATCTGGTCAAAGGTCAGTTCGACCGGAATACTCTACTCCGCTCCCTGCGTTATGCTCTGGCTCGTAACCGGGCCGAGCAAGCGTTGCTATCCGAGCGTGATTTAGCCCATGCCATCATTGATACCATATCTTCTCCCGTGGTGGTGTTGGATCCGGCCGGTCGCATTCTGCAATTCAATCGGGCTTGCGGGGATCTTACTGGGTATACTTATGAAGATTTTTGGGATACGTTTTTTTGGGATCTTTTTTTACCTGAACCCAGCCGACAGGTCTTCGAAAAACACTTCAAAACAGAATGGCCGACAACAGGAGTGATGGAATTCGATAGCTCCTGGCTGACCAAGGGGGGAGAACTGCGACCCTTGCACTGCCGCGGGCGATCCCTGACAAATCGCCAGGGACGCATGATTCAGGTCATCATCACCGGTACGGAGAGTTTACCTTAGGGGTCGTCACTAAAAATGAATCGGTCCTCCGTAAATGTTTGACACCTTCTTGTGAAAGGATTTGAAAACTGTTAGTCCGTCCGGGCTTAGCATGGGCACAGATCCAGACCACTGCACAGAAGTCGATGGCGGCCTTGAAATTCTCCTTATCCTTATAGCCGTTGGCCTGCCACTGTACCGCACCCGGTTTTCTGGACACAAGTTTTTATTAAGCCGCCCTGGCGAGTGAGGCTTGGTCGAGCCATTGAGCCCTGGCCTGCCAGGGGCAGAGAAAGCCGTTTTTTTCCACCAGCCACTCCCGGTTGTAGGTGTCCACAAAGCCCCGGACCGCCGTCCTCACCTCCTCGAGATTCTGAAACACCCGGCCATAGATAACCTGCTCTTTGATTGTTCGGATGAAGCGTTCGGCTACGCCATTGGTCTGAGGTTGCTCGATAAAGGCGAAGCTGGGGCTGATTCCCCAGTACTTGAGCTGGTTCTGAAAATGATCCGACAGATACTGGGTGCTGTGGTCCATGCGCAGGGCCAGGCCTCGCCCGGCGTTAGCCGCCACCGAGCCGACGGTAGTCAGCAAACCTTGGGAAAAAGGCTCCAGGGCCGCAAACCGGGTTCCCTCTTTGCAGACGTGCCATCCCATGCACTCGACGTTCCAGAGTGCTCCACGGCCACAAAGAGCCAACCCCAGCCGTCCTCCACGTTGAAGACCCTGGCGCCATCGGTGCCCCACATGACGTTGGGGGCTTGGGTGATGATCTCCCCTTGGTGGAGGTTGGAATTACCGTGCCGCCCCCGAGAGAGAGAAAGGAGGTTGTTCTCCCGCATGAGGCGTAGAACCCCGCGACGGCCCACCTTGACGCCATCCCGCACCCGGAGCCGGGCCCACACCGTGCGGTGTCCCTCGCCCTGAAACGGCGAAGCTGCCAGGTCCGCCCGGATCAGTTCCAGGAGTTCGGAGTCTGAGAGGCCGGTCTTCGGCCCCCGTATGCCGGGCGGGGCCAGGCGCGGGTGCGGCCCCGGGCCTTCACGGAAGGCGTAGTAAGAAGATCGGGGCTGCTCCCAAGTCCGGCAGACCAGCTTCACCCCGTAAGGTCTGGCGGTGGCAGCGGAGGCCGTGCAGCTCATTTCTTCGACCTCCTTTTGGCTAAAGGGCCAGGACGCCTCACCCGGCCCACAATACCTCGTTTTCCATGGTCAACTCGCCCAGACGCTTCATAACATTGTCCAACTGCTGCTCTCGGGAGAGATCCCGCTTCTTCCCGCCGGCCACCGCCACTTTAACAGCTTCCAGAGCCCGGTCTCGTAACTTATACAGGTATGTGGGGCTGATCCCATAGCGATTGCAGATTTCCGCCAGGGTCCCCTTGCCCTGCAGCAGGTCCAAGACAGCCTGTTCCTTGTCTGCATCAGATAATTTCTTGGCGCCCATAAGGTCTCCTCGTCTTGAAAAGGTTACCTCATCAGCCGCCTTTTGACCATCCCTGCCCCTTCCGGCTACGCCTCCAGGGGCAGGGATGGTCGCCGCCTTAAACTACACTACCAATCGTCCACACCTTTCAAGGGGCCAGGATACAAACCCCGCACAAAACCCCGCACGAAAAATTGCCTAAAAATAGCTCCAGGGCGGCTTTATGGGAATGTTAGCCGGATGAATTTTCTGTCATGTTGTAGAAATCGGTTGCCGGCGTGAAAGGCCTTTGATCAATTTTGGAGACTCGCTAACAGATTTGATATACAGGCCTTTCAGAGAACGGAGGATCACTTGATGACACCTAATTGAACCAAACCTACTCGCCCTCCCGGTGGTCCTCCCAGTCTCTCTATCGACCACGATGGTCATGGTACCGAACATATACCCCCTTTAGCCAGATTTCTGTAGGCATAGGATAAGATATAAATATCCTGGGGCTTAGAATGGAAATCAGACCTGAACTGATCTTCTCTATGGTCAAAAGGCTGGAGGGAGAGGTTTGGGGAAGTTTTGTGATATTATATTCCTCACGAGTGGGGTTACATTCGCAAAGATTATAGTTGTGAAGTTCAAAAAATAATTCCGATCACCTGGTTAAGGCAGGCATCGCCTGATTGTCGCCGACTATCGATTAATGAGGAGTTTTATAGCTATGCGGGCTTTGTTGGTATGTCCCGAATTTCCCCTTTCCTTTTGGAGTTTCCGGAAAGCTTGCGGGCTCCGGGGTAGCAAAACAGTTAATCCACCGCTGGGTTTGCTTACGGTCGCAGCCTTGTTGCCGGCGGCATGGGAATTGCGTCTGGCCGATCTCAACACCAGAAGCCTGACGGAGGAAGACTGGCAGTGGGCCGATCTGGTTTTGATATCGGCCATGTACATTCAAAGAGAGGGATTGTTGGCCCTGGTGAGAGAAGCCAAACTCCGGGGAAAAACCGTCATCGCGGGGGGACCCCACCCCACTTCACTCCCCGAGGCCGTTCTGGAGGCCGGTTGTGATTTTGTAGTACGGGGGGAGGGCGAGAATACGATTCCTTTGCTGTTGGAGGCAATGACACACGGAAGGACCGGGATAATCGAAAACGACGAGAAGCCGGACCTGACGACCTCGCCGATCCCGCGGTTTGATCTATTGCAGCTGAACGATTACGCCACCGTGACGATTCAGACTTCCCGGGGATGTCCGTTTGACTGTGAATTTTGTGATGTGGTGAACCTTTTCGGACGCCTACCCCGTTACAAGACCCCGGAGCAGGTCATCGCCGAATTGGAGACCCTCTACCGGCTCGGGGCCAGGGGTTCTGTGTTCATCTGCGATGACAACTTCATCGGCAGTAAGAAGCAAGCCCGGGCCTTCCTGCAAGAACTCACCCCCTGGTTGCGGAGTCGGGGTGAACCCTACAGGTTTTTGACGCAGGCTTCGGTGAACCTGGGGCAGGATCCGGAAATGATCGACCTCATGACCGCGGCCAACCTGAGGGAAGTTTTTATTGGGATCGAGTCTCCGGATGAGAAGGTGCTGCAAACCAGCCACAAATATCACAACATCAAGAACCCGCTTCTAGAATCACTATATACCCTCAAGAAGAATGGCATGGAAGTTATCGGCAGTTTCATCATCGGTCTGGACGGAGAAACGAAAGGGGCCGGAGAGCGCATCTGCGCCTTTATCGAACAGACTGATATACCCGTAACCATGCTGGGGGTCCTGCAGGCCGCGCCGCATACCAGACTGTGGCATCGCTTGGAAAAGGAAGGGCGGTTACGCCCGGATGTGGGAGATGACGCAGGGACCTTCTCAGCCTTGAACTACGAACCGGATCGACCGGAAGCCGAGATCATGCAGGAATATGTCGAGGCCTGGGACTACCTGTATGAACCATCCCGTTACCTGGCGAGGGCCTACCGCTATTATCTGGCCATGCGGCCGGCTCGCCAGGCCCAGCCGGCCGCCGCAGGGGATGCCTGGCCCAAGGACCACGCCCCCGACCAAAGACTAACTTGGCGCCGGATGTGGATCGAGATCAAAGCGTTTTTCCAAATTCTCTGGTGGCAAGGGTTGCGGCCACCGTACCGTCGTCAGGTCTGGGCCCAGTTGCTCGGGATGTGGAGGCAAAACCCGACACGGTTCAGGCAATATTTCGTGACCTGCGTTGAGGGAGAGGATCTCTTCGACATGAGAAAGATAGTGCGGGAAAAGGCGACGAACATCATCAAAGAGCGGCAGATACAGGTTCCGGCGGCGACATCCCTGTGCGGCGCGGCCCTCCCGGACAGGTTAGCGGAAGCCTCCCGGGAACCCTCTTCCTTCAGCGCCAGCCAGGATTCATGAGAGTGTATGCCTGGCCCAGAATTGTTCTTCTTGAAAGCCCTTCTACTCTTTTCCATTATCGATGCGGTGGAAAAACGATTTTTTGGTGAATTCTTCAAGAAAAAGTTTTTCTTCTACTTTTTCCAGTCGGCCTTGCGCGACTTCTATTTTTTCCATCACGTCCGAGAGTTCCATAAGTTTAGCGTTCAATTCTTTGAGCTTGGCTTTCGCTTTGAGAAGTTCCTCTTTTGCTGTCGCTATTTCCTTTTTGGCTTCCTGTTCGTCCATCTCACTACCCCTTTGACCCGGCGCCGTCGGCCACAGCGATTTTGTTAGGCTAGGCCCCCTGGCACTCAAGGCCGAAGCCAGTCAGATAATCACGCAAGGCGCAGTTGTGCCAGCGATGCCCGAGCGTTACCACCGCTGATGTTCGGCACAATCTTCACTTCAAGCGCGGTGACACCGTCGAGATCGAGGTCGTAGTCTTCGACCTCACGTGTCGCCCCCGGCGGACTAAAGTTATACTGTTGGCGCAAAATCTCATGGTAGGACTGCCCACCGTCTGATGACCACCGTAAAATAAACTCTTGCGTCCGCTCCTGCCCAACTTCATGGAAGACTAGATGGAGCCGTTCAAGTCTCAGCGGCTCATCAAACAGGAGACGAATCGTCTGCTCCCCAGGCTGCGCCGCCCGCCAACCCGAGCCTGTACCCGGAATCAGTGCTGCTTCAATCGGGTGGTCGACGTCTTCGGACGTGATTTCGACCTGTGCCAGGCTTTCCAGGTCTATCCAGCCGGGCTCGGCGGCTGCGACCTCACCAGGGCCATGACCGATAATGCGCTTGCGCATAGAGTACCTCCTCAATTCCCACTCATCGTAACAGCCACACATTAAGGATATGAAGGGTTGGGGCTGGCCCTGCCCTTTCTCATGAAGTCTCATAATGTTCGGGCTGATGCGGTTCCTGTTGATACTCACCACACCACTCATTATCTGCCGTGGGGGGCCATGCCGTGTGTTGGAACGTTTCTTTTGGCGTAACCTGAGCTTGGGGGGCATGACGGCGGCAAAGTCCCCATTGCCCCGGACGTCCCGGCATTTCTCCTATCTTATGCCAAAATTTGCAATTAGCACAAAGCGGCCGCATGGTCTTTCCCTCCTGATAAGGAAAGGATAGCATGAAATTATTCTAAGCACCGAGACAAAGGATGCAAGGTGTCTACCTTGCTGGGGCGGGAGATGGCCGATTCAGGAACACCCGGGGCGGCCATTTTCTTTTCGCGGTCAATTCTGCGTTGTTTGACTGCGCATCACGGGTATGCTCACCTCGACGTAGTGCTCCTGACGGTCGTCAACCAGGGGAAGAGTGTTAGGGTGTTGGTCGAGGCCATCACATGTCACACGCGTTTCGCCATCCTCGACCGGTGGGCGCTTGACGACGATATGATAAACCGTCTCCCGATACCGGTAGTGCATCGTGAAGCCCGGCCAATCCGACGGGAGACACGGCGTGAACCGCAACTTGTCCACCTCAAGCCTCAGTCCCAGAAGTGATTCCACGATAAGCCGGTACATCCAGCCGGCAGACCCCGTGTACCACGTCCAGCCGCCACGGCCAGTATGAGGCGAAAGCGCATAGACGTCGGCCGTAACGACGTAAGGTTCTACTTTGTAGATGGCGATCTCCTCGGGAGATCTGGCATGGTTCACCGGGTTGATCATTGCCAGTAGTTCCCAGGCGCGCGTCCCGTCGCCCAAGGCCGCGAAGGCCATCGCCGCCCAGATCGCCGCGTGCGTGTATTGCCCGCCGTTCTCTCTCACGCCGGGGACGTAACCTTTGATGTAGCCGGGATTCAAATCCGACTTGTCAAACGGTGAATCCAGGAGCTGGATGAGCGCCTGCTCCCGGCGAACGAGGCGCTGATCCACTGCTTCCAGGGCCAGGCGCGCCCGCGCCGTATCTCCCGCACCGGATAGAACGGACCAGCTCTGCGAAATCGAATCGATCCGGCACTCAGGGTTGCGCGCCGACCCCAGCGGTGAACCGTCGTCGAAGTAGGCGCGGCGATACCACTCGCCGTCCCAGCCATGCTCCTCGATGTTGCGGCGCAGCCCGTCCGCCTCCCTGGCGCAACGCTCGGCAAAGGGGACATCACCATGCGTACGAGCCACCATGCTGAACTGGGTGAGCACTTCATAAAGGAAAAAGCCCAACCAGACACTTTCCCCTTTGCCGTGTTCGCCCACCAGGTTCATACCGTCATTCCAATCGCCGGAGCCCATGAACGGCAAGCCATGCTCACCGAATCTGAGGCCCCTAAGGATGGCCTGTACACAGTGGTCATACAAATTGGCCGCCTCTTGAGACCGATTGGGCAAATCGTAATACGAGTCCTCCTCCGCGTTTACCGGGCGGCCCTGGATAAAGTGGATAGGCTCATCCAACACGCCGGTGTCGCCGGTGTTCAGGACGTAGCGGCACGTCGCCAGCGGCAGCCAGAGGTAATCATCGGAGCAATGGGTACGTACGCCCCGGCCCCAGGGGGGATGCCACCAATGCTGGACATCTCCTTCCGGGAACTGGCGGGAGGCGCAAAGGAGCAGGTGCTCTCGTACCAGGCACGGTTCGGCGTAGATCAGTGCCATCACGTCCTGCAACTGATCGCGGAAACCGAAGGCGCCCCCCGACTGGTAGTAGCCGCTGCGCGCCCAAAGACGGCACGCCAGAGTCTGGTATACAAGCCAGCCGTTCGTGAGCACATTGAGGGACTGATCGGGCGTTTCCACTTGCACGGCGCCAAGAGTATGGTTCCAGTAATGCCACACCGCGTCGAGGGTGCGGCGCGCCGCCGTTGAGCCTCGAAAGCGCTGCAAAAGGTCCCTGGCGTCATCGACGTCTCGCCCTACGCCGAGCGTGAAAACGACCTCACGCTCCTGCCCGGGTGCCAACTCGAAAGGAACCTGCAGCGCGGCACAGGGGTCCAAACCGGCTCCCACCTTTCCAGACAGCCGCAACCGGGACATAGCGGCTGGATTGCGCCGCGTGCCGTTACGCCCCAGGAATTCAGTCCGGTCTCCGCTTAAGGTCCGAGTTGTAGCGTCCACCTGGAAGAAGGCAACTCGATCGGTGAACTCCGTGTTATAGGGGTTGCGCGCTAAAAGCGCGCCGCTATGCGGGTCAACTTCAGTGAAAACGTGCATGGTGGATTTAGACCGCTGATCTCCCATAACCCATTCTAAGTAGCCCGTGGCGGAGAGCCGGCGCGACCGGCCTGACACGTTCCGCACTTTGACCACCGTGAACTTGATCGGTCCATCCAGGGCCACGTAAACCCACACCTCTGAGCAAATGCCACCCTCGGTGTGCTCGAAAACGCTGTAGCCGAATCCGTGGCGGCTGATGTAAGGCAGCGCGCCGCGGCAGGGAAGCGGCGTGGGGGACCAGAAGTGGCCGGTATCTTCGTCACGAAGGTAAAAGGCTTCTCCGCTGGAATCGCTCACGGGATCGTTACCCCAGGGAGTGAGGCGGAACTCGTGGGCATTCTCGCTCCAGGTATAGGCCTGGCCGCTCTCCGAAATGACGGTTCCGAAGTGCGGGTTGGCCAGCACATTTACCCATGGGGCCGGAGTCACCTGCTGGTCCGTGGTCGTAATGACATATTCGCGTCCGTCAGGGGTGAATCCGCCCAACCCATTGAAGAACATCAGATCGCCCCGGGACAACTTGGCCGTTCCCGGGGGGGCAGCGTGGTGGGTTCGGGTCGGTGTCAGGGGCGGTACTGTCACTTCCACCTGGCCCCGACGGTTGAGCTGATCCTCCAGCGGTCCCCGGCTATCAGTGATGATGGCCCGAGCCACCGTTTGGAACAGAATGCGGTCCTCCTCCGATATCTGGTCCACAGGTCTTACGTAAATGCCGCCTGGCCGATCTATCTCGCCGGCTTCGACCCCTGCGGCAATGAGCCCCATGATCTGGTCGTGAAGAAGTTGCCGGTAACCGGCGTGATCTTCGTTCCAAATCATCAGGTCCACTGCCAATCCTTTTAAACGCCAGTAGGCATGGGCCTGTATGAGTTGGCGGACCAGATCGATATTAGCCGGATCTTCAATCTGCAGCAGCACGATGGGCAAATCGCCGGAAATGGAGTAGCCCCAAAGACCGGATTGCCCGCGGCGGTTCTTGATGAGGACGCTCGGGTCGGCTCGCAGTGAGTCATTGGCGTAGATTACCGAACTCGCCAGGCGGCAATAGAGCTGCGCGTCGGCCTCTGAGGCATTGATCTGCCGCAGGGCCACCTGGTTATGCGTCCAGGCCAAATCAAAGACGCGATCCGCCAGACGCCGATCCTGGTATTTCTCCACCAGGCCCAAGCATGCCTCGCGAGTTTCACCGACGCCGGAGACAACATTGACCGTTACTGATTCTCCCGGATCGAGCGCTAGCCGATACCGGATGGCGACAATCGGGTCCAGCACTGAGCCCTCGCTGCCCGAGAGCGCCGCTGGATTGCGCATTGCCTGGGGATCGGCGGCGGTCCTGCCGCGGCCGATGAACTGCATGCGGTCAGTCTCGTAGGAAATCTCTCCAATCTCCGCCCCATGCACCGCCATCAGGTGAAACATCCAGAGCGCCTCCTCGCCCAGAGAGCGAGGCCGGCGAGTGCAGAGGATCGCCTGCCGCTGGCGGATAATCTCGGACTGAACAAAGAGATTGCTGAACGCCGGATGCATTGCCTCCGCGGCAGGCGGCGCCAGGACCACTTCCGCGTAACTCGTTACGTCGATCTCTCTGCGTGTCCGAGCCCGATTGGTAATGGTGAGGCGGCGCAACTCGATATCGTCTTCGGAGGAAACGACGATCTCCGTATGCGCGTCAAAGTTTTGTTCGCGGCAGCGGAACTCGGCTCGCCCTTCTGAGAAAATCGCCTCAAAATTCTCAGATCGCTTGAGGGTTGGCTGATAAGCAGTGGACCAGAACTCCCCGCTCGTCACGTCCCGGAGGTAACAGAACGTGCCCCAGTTGTCGCAGGTACTGTCTTCGCGCCAGCGGGTGACGGCGATATCCTTCCAGCGGCTGTAACCGCCGCCGGAGTTGGTGATCATCACATGATAGCTGCCGTTCGACAACAACTGCACTTCTGGGATCGGCGTCTCAGAGCTGTTGAAAACTCGCACCGGTGACTCCGGAACATTGGAAGTCGGTTGTGATCCGGTGATCTCGGCGGCGTGCACATAGAACGTCGTGGCTTTGGGGATACGCTCCTGGAGCAACAGCATGGTCGCCTGGAACAAAGGGTCCGACTCGAATCGTTTCTGCATCGGCCGATCTAGGAGCAGATAGGCCAGGGAGAGTAAGCTCATGCCCTGGTGATGGGCCATGAAGGACCGGACCACGGCGCTGGAATGGCCGTGGGGCAGGCGCGAAGGCGTGTAGTCGATGGCTTCATAGAAGCCAAATTTTCCCTCAAACCCTGCCGCGGTCAGGTGCTCGAGATTCAAGCAGGCCTCCTCGGGCGCTACCAGCAGGGCCAGCGCTGAGGCGTACGGGGCAATAACCAAGTCCTCGCCCAGTCCGCGCTTGAGTCCCAAACCGGGCACGCCAAAGGCGCGGTACTGGTAGTTCAGATGAATATCGATGGCATTGTAACCGGATTCTGAAATGCCCCACGGTACGCCGCGCTTCTTGCCGTACTCAATCTGCCTCTCCACCGCCACCTTACAGGTCTGGTCGAGCAACGTATTTTCGTAGGTCGGCATTACCAGGTTCGGCATGAGGTATTCGAACATCGACCCGCTCCACGATAGGAGAAGCGATTCTCCCCCGACGGTGGTGAGCAGACGTCCCAGGGCAAACCAGCTCTCCTGCGGCAACTCTCCTTGAGCAATGGCCACAAAAGTGGGAAATCTGGCTTCCGAAGCCAGCAGGTCGTAGTAACTCGAGTCCAGCCGCCGCTCGCCCACATTGTAGCCAATAGCCATCAAGTGACGCGCCTTGTCAAACAGGAAGTCGTACTCCATACGGGCAAATTCGCTTGATTGCCGGGCCAGGCGTTCAATAGCCGCAATCCTGGTCCCGGCCCGCCGGCTTGCCTTTGCGATAAGCCGTCGCAGCTTATCAAACCAGGCGCGCTCCTCGGGCGTTACTGCCAAACCGAGCTGAGTCTCGATGGCTGGCAGCAGGTCCACCTCAAACCTGGCTAATTGGCGTAGCGTCGGAATCTCGTCGACAACAGATATCTCATTAATATTACTAATTAATGACGGGAATGCGGTCCACGGAGCCAGAAACGTCAACTCATCGAAGGCATCCCGGCACTGCCGGAATAGGCTCTGCGCCCACCACCGTAATTGGCTTTCGGGATCGGCGTCGAGGCTGCGGACCATATCCTCGGCGGACATCGCCAGCCGGTCGAGGCATAACCGCGCCGCCGCCAGCGTAGTGGGCCGGGAATCGACTGCGGACGCCAGATCCTTCTGAAGTTTCGCCAACCGGGGCAGAGTCGCTCCCCCCGCCGTGTCCACGATAATCCTTAGCGTGTCACCCAGTCCGTCAAACCAGCGCGTCCCCAGGATCTGGTGATCGGGAAGTGCCAGCAGTCCGGCCCGTAAAGTCAGCAGATGGCCCGCCAGATTTCCACTGTCCACGGTCGAAATGTAGATGGGCAACAGTGGTTGCAGAGACTGCGTGTCGTACCAGTTGTAGAAGTGGCCTCGGTGTCGTTCCAGAGCTGCCATCGTGTGGAATGCATTCGCCGTGCGTTCAACGAGTCGTCCGGCTGAAATGTAGCCGAAGTCGTAGGCGGTTAAATTCGCCAGGAGCGCCAGCCCCATATTGGTCGGAGAGGTGCGATGGGCGACCCCGGCCACGGGATGCTCCTGATAGTTGTCCGGCGGTAGCCAATGATCCTCCGGGCCGACGAAGGTCTCGAAGAACGCCCAGGTCTTTCGGGAAATTTTCTGGAGGAAGCGGGTCTGGTCGGCCGTCAATCTTGCCGCCCGGCGAGTGAGGGGTCGACTGATCCACCACGCCATAACCGGAGAGGCAAACCAGAGGCCCAGTATGGGCCCAGCCACCACCAGCACGGCCGGCTGCGAAGCCGCGAGATAGATCGCCGCGGCGAAAGCGATAAAGGGGGCGATCCACATTGCCTGATAGGAGGTGACGAGGTCCGAGCGCTTGGGGCGCTCCCGATCGCCCGACGGGATCCATTCGAGAAGTCGCTTATGGGTAATCAGTATCCGGACGCCCGTCCGGATGATCGCATCCAGACTGAAAAAGGCCTCATAAGGGAGACACACGAGCGTAAATGCCGCCTGAGCGAAGTGTCTACGAGCCGAGCGCCCTAACGCAGTGAGGTGCTGGCTGAAAAGCACATCACCTGGTTTTTGGAACATTTCCAATAGAGAGGCAAACAACGGAGGAATAAGGATGATGCCGATCACCGCCAAGGTCCAAAACCAGGCTGAAGACAAGACCGTCCAGCCCAGGAGCAACAGGAGCGTCAACGCCGCCGACACGAGACTACGGCGCAGGTTGTCGAAGATCTTCCATCGGGATAGTCCTGAGAGCGGATTCTTCTGAAGGTGTGGGCCGGGGCCGGGAACACCCGGCAGCAGCCACCGGGTAAGGTGCCAATCCCCGCGAATCCAACGGTGTCGGCGGCTCACGTCGGCGCTATAGCGAGAGGGGTATTCCTCGAATAACTGGACATCACTCAACAGCCCGGCCCGGGCGTAGCACCCTTCCAAAAGATCGTGGCTGAGAATCCGGTTTTCGGGGAAGCGCCCGTTGAGCGCCCGTTCGAAGGCATCGACCTCATAGATTCCCTTGCCGATGAACGAGCCTTCATGGAACAGATCTTGGTACACATCGGAGACGGCGTTCGTATACGGATCGATGCCCGGATCACTCCCCCAGAGTCGCGCATACCGCGACCGGTTCGTGCCGGGCAGGCTCACGGCCACGCGGGGCTGCAGGATGCCGTACCCCTCAGAGACACGCTGCTTGTCTTCGTTGAACCGCGCCCGATTCAAGGGGTGTGCCATGGCTCCCACCAGCTGCCAAGCCGAGTCGCGGGGCAGTTGTGTGTCAGTGTCCAGAGTGATCACGTACTTCACGCCGGCTAAGATTGCCACCGCACCGACAACGAGTGAAAAGCAATCCCTGGAGCCGCCGCGCAAAAAGGAATTCAGTTCTGCCAGCTTGCCTCTCTTGCGCTCGTAACCCATCCAAATTTGCTCGATGGGATTCCAGCGGCGCGGGCGATGAAAGAGGAAGAAAATATCGCCTTTGCTGTTTGGGTACTTTTCGTTTAACTCTTCGATGCCCTGCCGGGCCAGATTCACCAGCGACTCGTCCTCCGGCCGCGTCTCTTCGGTCGCATCCCGAAAATCAGTGAGCAAACCGAAACGCAAATTCTCATCCTGATTTGCCAGGAACCGGACTTCCAACGCTTCCATCAGCGCCGCGATGTTCTCAGGGCTTGTGAGCATAGTCGGGACCACCACGAGGGTGCTGGATTCCCGCGGTATGCCCGCGGAGAAGTCCAGGCGCGGCAGCGTCTGCGGCCTCACCAGTAGCGTCGCCAGCCAGTTTACCAGGGCTATCGCCAGATGACTGGCGCCCAACAGCGAGATGATCCCAATCATCCCAAGTATCCAACCGGATAGCTTATCAGTCTGCGCCTTCGCCAGGAGGCTAACGGCAGTGATGGCCGTAACCAGTAAAATCGGGCCGACATACAGCAGCAAAGGAAACCGGCGGCTCACTTGGCAAAGGGCCTCAACAGGAGAACGGCGCCGTTCTACTGTCCGCTCGAGTTGCGCCAATCCCTTATCGATCAGGTAAAAGCCGACATGGGCCGTACGGTCGACGCCGTCCTTTCTGACCGCCCCCTCGCGGGCCAATTGGATCGCTTGGCGCGCCACCTGACTTTCGGAGTGCCGGCTGCTCTTGGCGATCTCCTCGACGACATGGCGGTAGTGATCACGGGTGGGAAAATCCATGTTGTGGTAGACGCCACCAGGATCCTTACGGAGGGTCTGCTCGACCGCGCTCAGCGTCTCGACGAAAACGCGCCAATCCATCGCCCCCAGGGAACGGAGGCTGCCGATGCTGTTGCTCATGGAGACCTGATCGGTGGCCTGTTGTTGGTTCTCCGACTGCACCAACTCCTTGCTCGTCCACCCACATTCGGCAAGTCGCTGCTCGATCCAGGTGAGCGGCAATGCCAGGTCGGGCCCCTGCCCCTGCAACCGGCGGGTTAGCTCCGCCACAAATGAGCTCACCATGGGTGGATTCGACCGCGCCATATCTGCGATCACCAGAATCAGGCTCTTCGGGTCTTGGGCGGCGATCTCCGTCATCTTGTCCGCCCAATAATCGGCGAGGTTTCGGTCAATCCTATCGGTGGAAATCCGGGCCGCCACGCGTCGGAGATTTTCAATCAGAGCAAGGCGTAGCATGATGGGGATTGCCCATAATTCACCTAGCTTCAGGGTTGTGATGGTCTGGTAGGCGGCAATAAAACTGCTGAGTCCCTCCGGGTCCACCCGGCCATCGCCGTGGGAGATCGTCTCCAGCGCCAGGTCATACACCCGCGGGAGCCCAGCCGAGGGGCCGTTCAATAAGCGCGGTAGTTCTCGGCTGTAACCCTTGGGCAAATGCCTCTTGGCGGTACGAATCTGCTCTTCGATCAGATAAAAGTTGTCGAGCAGCCATTCCCCGGCCGGGGTAATCCGGCGATTTGCCTTGACCGCCTCAATCAGGAGGTTGCGGACTTCGATAAGCGCAGCTTTATTCTCAGCCAGGCGCTTCAGCAGCCGACCCTGAGGACGCCCCGGGCTCAACTCGTGCAAGCCCGCCAGGGTCTTGCCATGCTGCTCCATCTGATCAGCACTGAACAACTCCGATCGCAACGGGGGTTCGTCGCTGGCGTACCTTTGCCCTAAACCGCCTCCCAGGAGGCAGGCCCTCAGACGGAACAAGGGCTCACGAACGCTCTCGCTGCTCAAGGCCATTCTTAAGGTCTCCTTTTTCTATAGGCTACTCGGCCGACTACACCGAACTCCGTTGAAAGACTCTTGAATCGTAATAAAAGACGGAGAATAGAAATCCCTGATACCAAGCGCCGTAAGTCAATAGGCCTCGAGAGATCTTCTGACGGGAGCTTCAGAAACGCTTCGCTCTATTTATTATGGATGTCTGTGCAGTGGAGTGACGGGGCAGGTTTTTGAGATCAAGCTTCAGCAGCAGTCACCGCTGAGGGTCGCAGTCACACCTTTATAACTGAGCAAAATCCATTTCCCAGATTTCGGTCCAACTTTAACACAAAATTATTGTTTTGTCATTAAAAAAGGAATTACAGGTAGCGTATACTTGCTAGTAATAGAGATTTATTAAACGACAATATTTTTAGCTACCGGGAACATAATGTTTTTTTACTAATCTTAGTTATTAATTTCACAAACATAATAATATCCTCGGTTATCATTCTCTTGTTTTTATTTGCTAATTATAATTTATAATTTTTTGTAATTTATGGGGACGTCTAGTATTATTTTAATTAGCTTGACATTGACTGATTATCTTGTAAAATATAAAAAGTTTAGCATGTCAGAATGAGATCAGGACCACAAATCCTGGATAAAAGTCGGACGGGGGTGCTAATTCCCGGCTGATTTTTTTTTGCCTGACTGCCGGCGCCCTGCTTTTTTGGCGGGAATATCTTTGCAGCATCAAGAAAGAGGTTTCACAATGAAGGAAACTGGTACAGTAAAATGGTTTAACGATTCCAAGGGGTTTGGCTTTATCACTCGGGAAAGCGGTCCGGATGTGTTTGTGCATCACAGCGCCATCCAGAGCGATGGCTATCGCTCCCTGGCGGAAGAACAATCGGTGGAATTTGAAGTAACCCAGGGGCCCAAGGGACCTCAGGCCCAAAACGTGGTAAAGCTTTAGGTCAGCAAGCCTGAGGTCAGAATTCGACGGTCTCATGGCCGCCGGAGTTCCGGAAGAAGGGCATGATTCGAAACCATCACGGCTGGCAAAAGCGCACCGATTAAATGGCTTGAAAAGAAAATGCACTGTCGCCGGGGCCACCCCTGACATCACTGGTGGTCGAAATGCCGGGGATGGTTGAAGGAAGGAACTTAAAGGTTTGACGGGAAGGACTTGCTGCTATAAGATTCCGGCGACTCCATCCCGACAAGACCACCGAGGAGAAGATATGAGTATGAAATTGTATGTGGGCAATCTGTCCTACGAGATGACTGAAGAACAGCTGAACACTCTTTTTTCCGAGGCCGGTGAAGTGACCTCGGCCAAGATCGTCACCGACCGCCATTCCGGTCAACCCCGGGGGTTCGGCTTTGTGGAGATGGAAACCAAGTTAGAAGGGCAGAAGGCCATTTCCATGCTCAACGGGCGGGACTTGGACGGGCGGCCTCTGAAAGTCAATGAAGCCAAGCCCCAACAAAAAGGCGGATTTGGCGGCGGCGGGTACCGGCATTGACGGGTCTCAGGCGGCCGCGGGGGGCAGCCTACACTTCTGGCCCCCTGATTTCCCGCTAAACAAAAGGCGGGTTTGGGGCCGCCTTTTCGGTTCAGAGGCCAAATCTACTGCTGTTTTTCCGTTTTGCCGGATACCGCCAAGCTTTCCTGAGTAACCTCACGTGGGGATCTCTGCAAGACAAACCCAGAAAAGAGCGAAGGTAATCCGACTCATTGAGTTGGGTGAGAGGCGCTCGAGGAGTTATCAGTATGATGGAGAAAATTGTCCTGAAAGCCACCAAGCGTGACGTGGTCGGTAAAAAGGTGGGCGCCCTGCGCCGCCAAGGGAAACTCCCGGCCGTGCTGTACGGGCACCGTATCGAGACGACGCCGATCCTGCTGGATGCATATGAGGGGTCACAGACGCTGTCCCACCTGACCTCGTCCACCCTGGTGACAATCGCCCTGGACGGGATGCAGTACTTGGCTCAGGTGCGAGAGAAGCAGCGCGAATTTATCAAGAACCGCCTGGTGCATGTAGACTTCCAGGTCGTATCGCTCACAGAAAAAATGCGCACCCAGGTCGGCATCGAGCTGACCGGAATGGCCCCGGCGGTCAAGAACTTCAACGCCGTGATCCAAACCGGCCTGACCTCGATGGAGGTCGAGTGCATGCCGCAGGTCCTGCCGGAGAGGATCGTGGTGGACATCTCCGGCCTAGCCGAAATCGGCGACGGCGTGCGTGTGCGAGATGTTGTCCTTTCAGATCAGGTGAAAATCCTGACCGATCCGGAAGAGATCATCGCCATTGCTACCGCCCCCAGGAAAGAGGAGATCAGCGCCGAGGCCCCGGTTGCCGAGGAAGCCGCACCCGAGGAGATCGAAGGCGGCAAGAAGGAGTAGGAAGTCCACCCAGGGTGTAAGAAATAATCCCATGATAAATTCAGAACAGCGGTGCGTTAAACACCGCTGTTTGTTTTTCGATTTTTCAGCTCAAATCCCACCAATTCCCCTGTGAGTATTATTTTCTATGATCCGAGACTTATCACCGCGCTAATAACTCACCTGTCCAGATCATTCTGATAATTTTTCCAACCCCAGCGCTAATTGACAATCCTCGCAGGGTAGCTGCTATTGCAGCCGTGATCACGAGAGGCTGCGGGGGCTTAATTTAATTAACTTGACATTAACCAATTTTCTTATAAAATACAATCAGTTTAGCATGTCAGACTGAGAGCTGGGCCACATGTCCTGGACAATGATCGGACGGGTTGCTAAGTCTTCCCGGCCGATTTTTTTTCTGGCTGCCGGGCGCCCTGCTTGGGAGGCGAGGAGACCTTGGGAGCAAAAGAAAGAGTTTCACCTGAAGGTAATGGATACGGTTACATGGTTTCGTAAACCGTGTCGGGAAGGATGGTGCGATGCATGTTTTCATGGTGTACGTCAGGGATGAAAATTTTTACCGACTCCTCCCGGAGGAGCTGAACAGATCCCGGTCTGACGATGGCCGGATCCAAGTGATGGCATTCCCCCCCTTGGGAATCCAGACCCTGGCTCCGGTGCTGCGCCGTCATGGTCACCGGGTGAGTCTGTTCGATACCTGTCACCCCCACATGCAGGCGGAGCATCTGGCTCAGGCGGTAGAAAGGGAGCGGCCCGACGTCATCGGCCTCTCCTGCCTCTCGACCACCACCTACCCGGCGCTGAAAAACCTGGCCAGACGGCTGAGATCCGCCGCTCTGAAGATCCCTCTCATCGTCGGCGGCGCCTTCGCCACCATGAATGCGGACCACATCCTCAAGGACTGCCCTGACCTGAACTGCGTGGCGGTGGGAGAGGGGGAGGAACTTCTGCCGGACTACCTGGACAACCTCGACAACCCCGGCGCAGTGGCCGGTCTGGTCTGGCGCAACGCGGGAAAGGTGGTGAGAAATGCCCTGCGTCCACTCCTGCAGGACTTGGATCAGTTTCCTTACCCGGACCGCACCAGCCTGCCCATCGACTACATCGAATCCTTACCCCTGGATGTCCCGGCGGTCCTCTCCCTGGATAAATTCTGCACCATGCAGACTTCCCGAGGCTGTCCCTATGCTTGCATCTACTGCGATATTCCGGCCCTGTCCCAGGGCAAATGGCGCTACCGTTCCGCGGCGCACGTTTTGGGAGAGATGCAGCAACTGGACGACCTGGGCTATGGCTCGATTTACCTGACCGATGATCACTTTCTCCTGAACCGTAAGCGTATTGGCGAAATCTGCGGGGGCATTCTGGAGCGCCGCCTGAAGTTCCGCTGGGGCTGCGAAGGTCGGGTGGATGCGGTGGCGGTGGATCAACTGCCGCTGATGAAAAAAGCCAATTGCAATTTTCTGGCCTTTGGGGTGGAGGCAGGTTCGCAAAAGGTCTTGGACCGGCTGAATAAGAAGCAGACCTTGAGACAGGTGGAGCACGCGATCAGTGAAGCGAAGCGGCATGGCATTGAGAGGGTGCACGGCTTTTTTGTCATCGGCTCTCCCGGCGAGACCGAGAAGGAGATCATGACCAGCTTCCGTTTTGCCGCCCGGCTGAAGCTGGACACCTTCGGTTTCAATCGCTTATGCGCCTACCGGGGCACCCCTTTATGGCAGGAGTATGTCGACCGCGAGATCATCGACGACCAACGAGATTGGCACAAATGGTTCAAGTGCTCGGACATCGACCCCACTGCCCTGCCTGGCGCCGTGGTGAACCGGGTGCGCATGAAAGGCTACGCCCTGCTGTTTGCCCGTCGGGTTTTTTCTCGTCCCCTCCGCACCTACAAGCTCCTGAGCCGGTTCGGTAAGCATATGAAGAGTTCCGATATCTTCAAAATGCTTTGGAGCCCTTTTCGACGGCGGACCTTGAGCCGGAGCCCTGACCTCCCGGCCAGGAGTATGGAGCGGGGACTCGAAGAGCCCGAAAGGGACGCCGTCTCCATGGCCTAAACCGGCAGACCTGCGGATGCGGCTTGGTGGAGATGAAAACCCAAGGAGAATACAGGTCACAGAGGAGAACTAGATGAAACACAAAGACATTAAAACGATCTTCTCGGAATTTGACGCGTATTGCGAGGCGCTGGATAGAAACGGCTGTATCACCTATCCGGTCACCATCACCTGGGGCGGGACAGGGCGCCATTACGGCAAGGCCGTGGTGGTGATTCTGGGCAAGACCCGGGAGGCCGGTAGTCTACCCCCGGGTGAATTGCAGGTGCCAATGGAAATTGTGGACGAGGTGAGACAAGTTGGCTATGGCGCTCAAGCCGTCAGCGTGGGCGAAATCAAGGAATATTGGCGAGAGGCCAGGCATTTGAGTGTTAAAAACCATTGGCACCCCGAGGCCAGGCTGGTGCGATATTGATGGCCCCGTAAAAACCCAAGAGCAGGAGTAGCCGCTGGATCAGAGGTCAAGCAGCCCAAGCAGAGCAGAAAGAGTCCCAAAAACCTCTTTTCAAGCCGAATGGCATCAAAGAAGAGGTCCAATAATCGGACGCAAGTAATCCTGGTTCCCCCCTGCGGGCCTTGTGAGCCTTTTCCAGGGTGTAGTGGATGAATCTTTTGATATTGACGGCCAAGGCTTTGAAAATGACCGACATGCGGAGGCGGTCTTTGCCCCGGGTCCAGGAACGCTTCAGGCCGGTGAGGCGATTCATCTCGGAGATGGTGGCCTCGATGCCAGAGCGGATTTCGACCTCCACCATACTTATGGCGGCTAAGGATTAAATCACTATCTGCTAAAGCAGGTAATGATTTAATTTCCTTCCGTACTCACCGTTCAGGTGACGGTGGAATTCATCGCGGCGAACGTAGTCGATGGGCAGCTTTTCACGCAGCTTTAGTTGTCTGCTAACGGCCTCATGGAGCGTGGTATCCAACCCGGCAATTTTATCATCCAGATGCGCTCGGCAGGCCTTACAGTTTTCCTTGATCTGCGCCAGGGCCTTTCGGCTCATCTTTTTCATGACCCAGAAGGTCAGGCCCGGAGTGCCGCAGGCCCCTAGCACAATGGCGACCAGCTGGGCCAACGTCCGAGCATCTTGGCTCATGGCATCTATCCTCCCTCTTCCGAAGTTCTCACAGTCTCGCTTCCACCGCCCGGTGCAGATCCTTTCGCTGCCGAAGGGGCTGAAATTTCTTGACCAGGTGGTTCTATAATCTGAATAACTAAGCTTCTCTTTGGACGTTTATCGGGGTAAAATGCGAGGAGGAGGATCCCCCAATGGACGCCCCAGAGAAGATCGCCCGGCAACGGTTAAGTGTTTTGCAATTGGCTGAGGCCTTAGGGAACATAACCACTGCCTGCAAGCAACGGGGAATGCACCGCAGCCAGTTTTACGAATAGAAAAGGAGATTTCAGACCCATGGTCTGGAAGGTCTGAAGGACCTTCCCCCGGTTCATAAATCTCATCCCATGACCACCCCTGAAGAGGTGGTGCACCACCTTTTAGAGGTCAGCCTGTCGCATCCCGCTTGGGGTTGCGTCCGGATAAGCAATTACCTGAAGCACGAGGGGATATCGGTAAGTTCCCCCACCGTCCAGAGCATCCTGATCAAGCACGGCATGGCCAGCCGCTATGACCGCTGGTTGAAGCTGGAAGAAAAACACGCCGCCAAGGCCCTTGAACTGACCGGTGAACAAGTCGCATTCATTGAAAAGCAGAATCCTTCTTTCAAAGAACGGCACGTGGAAAGTAGCCGTCCGGGAGAACTCCTCTGCCAGGACACCTTTCTAGTCGGTACGCTCAAGGGTGTGGGACGGGTATATTTGCACGCCGTCGTGGACACATACAGCAGTTATGCCTTTGGCTTTCTGCACACCACCAAGCTCCCCGAAGCAGCGGTGGCCGTAGTGCATAATGAAGTTTTACCCTTTTACCAACTAAAAAATATTCCTGTGTCTCACATACTAACCGACAATGGCCGGGAATATTGCGGTACCAGCACTCATCCTTACGAAATGTACCTGGAACTGATTGATATTGAACACCGCCGGACACGGGTTCGAAAACCACAAACCAACGGCTTTGTGGAACGATTTAACCGGACGATCTTGGACGAGTTCCTCCGAGAGGCGTTTCGCACCAAACTTTACGAATCAGTGGCAGCTCTCCAAACTGACCTGGACACTTGGCTCCAGTACTACAACCATGAACGCCCCCACCAGGGGTACCGAAACCTGGGGCGTAGACCCATAGAGACCATTAGCCTATACCTCGATACCGTCCAAGATGATGCTTAGTAATCCATATGAATCCTAACCGGGTCCCGAAACACCCTGCAGGTCGGTTGGTACAGGTAGGTCAAGGAGAAACAGCCTACTGGGCCTTCATCCCTAATCCCCTCCCCCTAGGACTCCCCTTTGAGGCCGATCTGGTGCGCACCCTCTCCGAGGCCGACCGGGCCCTGGGGGAACTTGCCGGGCTGGGCCGAACACTGCCCAATCCCCAGTTGCTCATCGCTCCCTTCATCCGCCGGGAGGCCGTGCTGTCGTCCCGCATTGAGGGGACGCAGACTGATCTCACCGATCTTATGCCTATGAAGCAGGACAGCTCCCCCTCTTTGCCGGGTTAAAGACGGTTCCCCCTGATTCCGACGTCAAGGAAGTGATCAACTATGTTCGGGCTATGGAATATGGGCTGGAGTGGCTCCATACTCTGCCGTTGAGCCTGCGGCTCATCCGGGAGTTGCACGGCATCCTGATGGAAGGGGTGCGCGGCGACCAGGCTACTCCAGGAGAGTTTCGGCGGAGCCAGAACTGGATCGGACGGCCCGGCTACACCCTGAACGAGGCGGAATACATTCCCCCACCGGTGCCCGAAATGCATGATGCTCTGAACGCCTTGGAAAAATTTCTCCATGCCGTTAACACCTATCCTCCCTTGGTTCGCGTGGCTTTCATCCATCACCAGTTTGAAGCCATCCATCCCTTTCTGGATGGCAATGGCCGCATCGGTCGGCTGCTGGTCACGCTATTGCTGGTAACCTGGGACATACTGCCAATGCCCCTGCTTTACCTGAGTGCTTTTTTTGAGCGACATCGGCGAGAGTATTATGACATGCTGCTGGCGGTGAGCGGAAAAAGCGCTTGGCGAGAGTGGGTATCCTTCTTTCTCCAGGGAGTAGCGGAACAGGCCCGGCATGCCGGAACCCGGGCTAGGCGTTTGCAGGATTTACAAGCGGATCATCACCCTGTGGACCCGCAAGCGTAAAGGTGGGAGCTGGGAGCCTGATAATCTGCCCATGAACGATACCCTTTGCGATACGCTCAAAGGACTTTGGCAAAAAAGAGCCCATCCGGAGTGGGTCTTCCCAAATCCTCGCACGGGGGATCGCTACAACAGTCATCCCAAGCTTATGCGGGGAATATGTCGGCGGGCTGGGGTGAGGTACTTCGGATTCCACACCATCCGTCACTTCGTTGCCAGTCTCCTCACCGACCGTGAAAAGGTGGGCACCCCCACCATCTCCAAACTGCTCCGGCATAAAAGTCTGAGGACTACCGAGTTGTATTTACAGAAGGTGGAGGATAATTTGCTGGAGACTGTACGGAAATTGGATCTAGAAAAAACCCCGCACAATCTGTTTCGGATGGTTGAAAAGGAATTCTATCTTATGAATATTACTGGTCGGGACGGGCGGATTCGAACCGCCGACCTCCTGCTCCCAAGGCAACCAGGATAGCAGGAATATGACAAAAAAGCCAGTAATATAAATATACTAAATTGGACAGAGTAGCATTAAAACGGCTTGGTTTTGCTGCGACCTACTCCACCACCTACTCCACCTACTCCGCGATTTTTGCCCGAGAATTCTGATTGCTAAAGGGGCTCTTAGATTTTTTTCTCCGCCCTTTGGCCTTTTCCTCCCCCAATTTCTTAGGCTCCGATGGACAATTCGCTGTTACCAGCGTGAAAGGCCTTTGATCATTTTTTGAGGCCAGCAGAAGTCCTTGATTTACAGGCCGTTCAGAGAATGGAGATTCACTGGGTGATACCTAATTGAACCCAACCTACTCGCCAACCTCCCCGCCAAGCCGAGATCTTCGTGGCTTTTCTATTTATCCCTCTAGTTTCCGCAAAAATGGATGTCCAGTCCAGATAATGAAACATATTGTTTAGATATATGAACATATTCTCCTTATAAAAAAATATGCCATGAATTTTAATCAAATATTTAAATGCGGGAAATTTGGCATATCCTTTGCTTTAAAACTCCGGAGCATTACATAACAAACCAAACTTGTAAAAAGCATTAAGTCCTTTGATGGCTAGGATGATTAAATTTATCAATATTTTCTCGCGGCGGAAATTAAACCTTACGTTCTCGGAAACTTTCAAGGGCATAAAAAAGTCCAAAAAGTTCTGGCTTGGCGTCTTGCTGGTGATCTTGATTGCTACGGGAGTCGAACTTTCAAATGGCAGCCCATGGATGGAAATGTCGGAGAATTTTTATTTTGATCTCTGGCACCATTTTACAGGCATTCAATATAAACCGAACCATGTAGTTATCGTGGCTATTGATGACCAAACACTTTTAGAACACACAGACGAGCCGTTGATTTTTTGGGGGCCATACTTTGCTCAGGTTATTGACGTCCTGCAAAAAACCGGAGTAAGATCCATCGGTTTAGATTTTTTATTTTCTGTGTCGGCTGAGTCTTGGCTTAAGAAATTTAATTTATCAAATGGCGATGAAGCCAGTCGCACTTATGATTTACCCCTCAGAGAACAACTTGCTTCCGGTAAGGTTGTGCTGGCCGGAAATATGGTTTTCGATGAGAGTGGGAAACAAAAGGTCCTTTTGCCTTCCTGGGATCTCTGGATTTCTCTTAAGCGCAAACTCAATGATGTAGGGTTGACTAATTTTTATTCAGATGCAGATGGTGTTATCAGACGATTTGTTCCTGCCTATACCGGTGATAATGGTGAGATGCTGGGGCATACATTCGGTTGGCTTTTAGCGGAACGCTCTAGTGATGGTAAGCCTCTCCGCAAAGGAAAAGATATATCCTATATCACGTACACCGGCCCCCCAGGTACCATCCCGCGATTTTCTTTTCGCCTGCTTCTGCGTCCCCAAGCAGAATCTGATCCACATATTTCTGACATTTTTAAGGACAAAGTGGCGATTATTGCTTATGAGCCTTCAGAACTGCAGGATATAAGGAGGACCCCGTATGCACGAGACTTTCTACATCTAAATTCTCTGATGATGAGTGGCGCTGAAGTCCATGCCAATATTATAGAAACTCTGCTTGCAGGTCGTTTCTTTCACCCCGTATCAACCTTATTTAGTGTTTTCTACCTGCTCCTGATGCTTATTTTGGGGACCACATTATTTTTTAAAACTTCACCTGAAAAAGGAATAGGGGTTGTCGGAATATTGTCAATGGTATGTGCTTCATTTTCTTATCTATCGTTTCAATCTGATTGGGTCCTTCCTGTCGCAAGCGTACAACTGGGCCTTCTTTTTTGTTATCTCGGGACCATTGGTATACGACTCACTGGAGAAGAGCGGGAACGAGCCCGCCTGAGGCATATTTTTGGGAACTTTGTTCACGATAAGGTGATTGAAAAGCTTCTTTCCACAGGGAAACAACCGGATCTTGGTGGAGAGGAGCGCCTCGTTACGGTATTATTTTCAGATATTCGAAATTTTACCACAATCTCAGAGCATATAACTCCTCACGAAGTAGTTGAGATGCTAAATTCCTATTTTGACCAGGTATGTGAGCCGATTCTGGAAAACGGGGGCATGGTGGATAAATTCATCGGAGATGCCATCATGGCAGTTTTCGGTTACCCGATGTCAAATCCTGATCATGCCAGGCTCGCTGTTAAAACTGCTTTTGCCCTAACTGAAAAAGCCGAAGATTTTCGCAATCGCAAGTCCAATTATTTTGGTGAAAAGGGGTTGGGCGACTTTCATATCGGCATCGGCCTGCACACAGGTCCTGCTGTGGTTGGGCTCATCGGCTCTTCCAAGCGCTTCGAATTCACCGCAATAGGAGATACCGTCAATACTGCTTCACGCCTCGAAAGCGCGACGAAGGAATTGGGCTGGGCCATCATCGCCAGCCGAGCGACTATTGAGGCGGCCGGTTTAGGCGTTGTTATAGGGGGGCAAGATAAAATAACGGTGAAGGGGAAAAAGGAACATATCGAGGTTTATGAAGTTCTGGGGATTGACGAAAAATAACTGACCATTCTCTTTTTTATATAACAACAGAAAAAATTAACATTAAGGAATGACGATTAATTTTAAAAGATAATAAAGGGCATACCCATGCAGAAGATCTCCAAGCACCTCATTCATCCCTTGGTTTTATTTTTCTTTGTGTCATCGATGATGCTGTTTTCTACAAAGGCAACAGTTGCCGGAGAGGATGTGGGTCTGATAACTCAGCTCCAGGGTAAAGCGGAGTACTGTAGCCAGGTTGATCAAAGAGCGCAGACCCCGGTGAAAGTGTTCATGAAGGTCCGGAATGGCGATCATTTCAAGCTCGCGGCGAATTCAGAGCTGCAGATAATCTATCGCAAGAACGGACGCCAAGAAACTTGGCGAGGGCCTGCTACTCTCACTGCCGGCAACACCGAAAGCCGTCCGGAAGGAAAATCCATTGGGTCTCCTCTGGTAGAATCCTTGCCACTAGAGGTCACGAGCACCATTGTATCGTCGCCAATTATCCAGCCACGTTCCCAAGTAGCCGCCGCAGGAGTCTATCAATTGCGCGGATCTACGAAATCAGCAAAACCACCGGCCACTCATACAGAAGTACAAAAAGATATAACGGAAGCAAGGCAAGTGTATCAGGAGTTACGGAGGAAAAAGGGACCTGACGATTTAACCCCGGAACTGTACCTTATCTCGGTCTTGGCCAATAATAAACAATATGTTGAAGCTGAAAATATGATCAACAAATTACTCGCCGAGCACCCTGATTCACCTGCTGTTAAAGAAATGAAGAGAAGGAATGATGCCTGCCTTAAGTAATAATAAGTAAAGTATACGTAATGATCAAAAGAAGTCTCACTATCCATACCTAATGAAATTTTCTACCTGCGGGGAAAGAAACATGTTACCGAGAATTATTGCCGTTGCTACCTTAGCCCTTTTTGTAATGTTGGCGCTGGCTGGCTGTGCAGGCACTTTGGAGAAGGTATCATTCACTGTGGATGCGATCAGTTTAGCAACTGATCCAAGAGCTAAACAACTGCTGGACAACATTAATCAAACTATGAAGAAAATAGAACAAGACGACTACAAAGGATCCGTCGATCCTGCAGAGAAAAACCTGGAACTGGCCAAGCAGATAGGCCAACCACGATTTATCGCAATGTGTTATGGACTGCTCAGTTCGATCTACCAGTATTTAGATGATTATCCTCGGGCTCTCGCCTACAGTGAACAGTTCCTGGCCATCGCTAAAGAGATGGGGGACAGAAAGTACCAGGCTAGTGCGCTCGGGGGAATTGCCAACGTTTATGGTGCCTGGAGGAACTATCCCAAGGAGCTTTCTTTCTATGAACAGGCCCTGGTAATTTATCGGGAAATCGGGGACCGGGAGCATCAGGTATCCTTAATTCACGATATCGGCATTGTCTACTATCACTTAGGGAAAAAGTCTGAGGCTCTCTCACATTTTGATCAGTCTCTAAAAATGGCTAAGGAGCTCGGCAACCATAGCGTGGAAGAAGGTGCGCTGGCCAACATCGGCCTTGTCTATTATTCTCAGGGCGATTACCCCAAGGCCCTCTATTACTTTGACCAGTCCTCGAAAGTTTCAAAAAATATTGAATCACGTAATGTGGTACAAAAGATAGTAGATACTGTATATCGAAAGAGACAAGGAGTTAGGCTCAACAACATCGGCAGCATCTACCGGGGCTTAGGCGACTATAGCAAGGCCTTATCCTACTATGAGCAGTCCTTGCAAATTTCCCAAGAACTCGGGGGGCGTAGTGATGAAGCAAATGCCCTGTCAAACATTGGCCTTGTCCATCAGGATCTGAACGATTATGCCAAAGCCCTTCCGTATTACCAGAAGGCCTTGGCCAAAAAGAAGGAGATTGGCGTCCCTGCCACGGAGACGAAAAGCTGTATCGGGAATTTATATCTCGAACAAGGCAATCTGGATAAGGCCCATTCGACCTTCAATGAAATTGAAGATCCGTCTACCCGTTCTGCAACCCTGGGGCGATATTACCTTTTCGCCAAAGATTACCAGAACGCCAGGAAGCATTTTGGGGAAATCCTTCCCAAAGTTGAGAAGCAAGGGACGGGCGCCAACCTTGAGGCGGTTTACATTGGCCTTGGACTTTCTTCTGAAGGATTAAAAGATTTCACCAGTGCCAGAGAGTATTACCTAAAAGCTGTAAAATTGATGGAAGAGCAACGTGAAACCCTTTCCGCGGATCAACGGCGGCACTTCTTCTCGGGTAAAGCCGGTTGGTTCAAGCGCATCGAACCCTACGAGGGTCTGATCCGCGTCTCTATCCACCTCAAGGATCATGAATCTGCCCTTTACTGGGCCGAAAATACCAAGGCCCGGCTACTTCTGGAGGCCATGGCCAAGCGCGCCGCAGGTGAGCGCCTGGGTATTTCCGCTGAACTCTCCCAAAAGGAAGCCGATCTCAGCAGCCGCTTGGGGGCCACCCAGAAACAGATGGATCAAACCGTCGTGAAAAACCCGGGGCGCCACCGGGAACTGGAAGCAGAAATGCAAGGCCTCAAACAGGAACGTCAGTCCCTGATCGCTCGAATAAAAAGTGAGTTCCCCGAGTACGCCTCTATTCACTATCCGGCTCCCGTTCATGCCAAAGAGTTCAAGTTGCAGCCCCAGGAGGCCCTGATCGAATATGCGGTAACCAATAATGAAACCTTCGGTTGGCTGGTGCGGGGCGGCAAGGTCGTGAAAACCGTCACCATCCCGGTCACGAAAAAGGACCTTAGAGGACTGGCGAATAAGTACCGGGGATTCTTTGAAGGCATTAATAATCCGGGCCAACTCTCCCGATTTGACCCGAAGGTGGGTAAGGCGCTCTATGATCTGCTGGTGAAAGGCCTGGCTGCCGATCTCAAACCCGGCGAACCGGTCATCATCATCCCGGACGGCATTCTCGGCATCATCCCCTTCGAGGCCCTGGTACCATCGCTTCCGGCCCATCTTGAGACCAGCACCGGACAACACGGCCCCTACCCAACCGGGCTAAAGTATTTCGGGGATGAACATCCGGTGACGATTTACCAGTCGGGTACCGCCCTTGCCGTGGTCCGCACTTTAAAGAAATCAGGGGCGGGGGCCACGGACAAGATGCTGGTGCTGGCCGATCCGGATTTCGGCAGCGCCACCGCAGCCCAGGGGACTGCGGATACCTACAAACGGAGTGTCTTACGTGCCGTTAATCGTAATGGCAATTTTGCCTCCCTGCCTTCTACGCGCAGGCTGGCGGAAAAGTTCAAGGCCGCCAATGGTCCGGCAGTTGATGTCTTGCTGGGAGCTAATGCCTCGGAGCAGGAACTCAAGTCCAAGCCCCTCAACCAATACCGCTATCAGATTTATGCCACGCATGGCATTTTGGACAATGAAATCCCTTATGTGAAGGAGCCGGCTCTGGTCCTGAGTCAGAGAGAGGCGAATCCAGAAGTAAACCCGTTGGACGGTTTTCTCACCATGACCAAGGTCATGGACCTGAAACTCAATGCGGACCTGGTGGCCCTGACTGCCTGCAACACTGGGGTAGGCAAGGATCTTACCGGTGAAGGGGTGATGGGTATGGGCCGCGCCTTCCAATATGCCGGTAGCAAATCGGTGCTCATGAGCCTCTGGAGCGTGGAGGATGAATCCACCAATCTCTTAACCGAAAAGTACTTCAACCATCTCAAGGGCGGCAAGGACCGTCTGGAAGCCCTGCGGCTAGCCCGCCTTGACCTGCGCCAGGCCGGTTACGAGCATCCTTTCTATTGGGGAGCGTTCATCCTGGTAGGTGAGCGATAAATACTATTCATAAGGAGGAACTTATGCTAATTATGAAGGGATCGCTATCACGGTTTATTATCGGTGTATTAGCCTTAATTTCTTTGATAACTGTTGATATGGCCATTGAGGTAAAAGCAGCCGCTGTAAATCAAATTACAGAAGTTACAGTAAAAAATGTAAGGATATCTTTAGATGGAGACATGATTACATTTAAAGATGGAGCATACGAAAATAAAGAAATGATGGAAGGCGGTGGAATTGACAATATATCATTAGGCGACCTCAATGCCGATGGCGTTGTTGACGCTGCATTTGAAATTACAATATTTGCTGGAGCTAGCGGGAATGCGCATTATTTGTGTGCGATTGTTGCCACCCCAGATGGACCCAAAGTAATTAAACCGATTTATTTAGGAGATGGTGTCAAGATAAATAATTTAAAAATAAATTCTCAAAAAATTATTATTAACATGGTCTTTCATGGCCCGAACGATTTACATAATTTCCCAACCATGAAGAAAAAATTAACTTTTGTTTTTAAGGATGGCAACTTGGTTTCACTGACTCCATTTCAGCCAACTTTTTTGGGAGAAAATATTATTGAAAGATTAAAAAGAAGGTGAAAGTTATTTCCCCTCTATTAATGGGAAAAAGGCTTCCTTCCCTGTTGATACTTTTCTCATAAGCGGCTTTTGTGGTGGAAGGAAGGTTATCAACAGGCAGACGTAAGGATCATTCAGGTCTATCTTGCTTATATTAAATATTCGGCACACCGTCAAGTAGACCGCGGCGAAACCTGCGAGGTTTGAAAGGTTGTTGTGGCAGCTTACACTATAAAAATTCACGAGGAGGTGAGCGAAACGAATCATTCACCAAAAGAGAAGCCGAGAAATATCCTTTTCACAACAGCCTCAACTTAATAACTGCTTCTCTTCGATCTGTAGCTTTCCTATAAGCCAGATAACCAAAATGAGGGAAACGATGATTTTCAGGACGGCCCGAATGTCAGTCTATAGTGCCAAAATGATGGCAGTGGTGCTGGCGTTCCTAGTATTGGGGGCCACCGTTGCCGTTGCGGGAGTCAATGAGGATTTGATCAATGCAGCAGGGTGTGGCTATCTGGACACGGTTAAAAGTCTCCTCTCTCAAGGGGCACAGGTCAATGCTAAGTGGGATGATGGCAGAACTCCATTGATAATAGCCTCTCAGAACGGCCGTCTGGAGGTGGTGCGGTTTCTTCTTGGCCTGAGGGCCGAAGTCAATGCCAAGGTCGATGACGGCAGCACGGCATTGATATTAGCCTCACAGAACCGCCACTTGGAGGTAGTAAAGGCGCTGCTCGCCCATGGAGCCCGAGTTGATGCCAGAGAGAACCACGGCGCAACCGCTTTGATAATAGCCGCCCAAAATGGCAATATAGAGGTGGTAAAGGCGCTACTCGCCCGGGGAGCCCAAGTCAATGCTAAAGCGAATAACGGTGGAAATGCGTTGATCCAAGCTGCCAAGAAGGGCCACAAAGAGGTGGTGCAGGAGCTCCTCGGCCACGGGGCCCAAATAAATGCCAGGATGAATGACGGGACCACGGTGTTGATAGGGGCCTCCCAGGAAGGCCGGCGAGATGTGGTCCAAGTTCTCCTTTCCGGGGGGGCACAGGTCAATGCCAAGCGCGATGATGGCGGTACCGCATTGATCATGGCCTCTTATCTTGGCCATTCGGAGGTCGTTCGAGTGCTGCTATCTGGGGGGGCCCAAGTGGATGCCAAGACAAATAATGGCGCCACCGCCTTGATGTTTGCATCAAAACAAGGTCACAAGGAGATCGTCCAAGCCCTCCTTGCCCGGGAGGCCCAGGTGAATGCCAAGACAAACAGTGGCTCAACCGCTTTGATGGGAGCCTCTGAAGAAGGCCATCTAGAGGTGGTGCAAACGCTGCTCGCCAACGGCGCCCAGGTCAATGCCAAGATGAATAATGGCTCCACCGCTTTGCTGCTTGCTTCCCAAAAAGATCACCGGGAGGTAAGAGAATTGCTTATCAAAGCGGGAGCAAAATAATGGCTGCAGATGGGAATTACTCATCACCACCCACGGAAAACTCGGAAGAACCAAAATTTTTTCATAGTCAATAAAAAGAGGAAACACATGCAACGGACCATTCTGAGGTTTCTTTTTGCTCTTATTGGTGTGCTAAGTTTTGCACAATCGGTTTACGCAAGCAACCAATCTGGTGGAGATGGAATGGGATGCGGCGGCCTTATCCTATTTATTGTTTTAGTTGGCGGTCTTCTTTTGGGTGGTTTAATGTGGGGGGCGGAAGCCCTTTTTGGTAAACCCAAAAAAGTGACTTATAAGGGATATGATAAATTTTACGCTTCATTGCCTGGAACTTATGGATATATATATTTTAATGACAATACAGGGTATGCAATTAATATGCTTGAAAATAAAATTTATCTATATTCTGGCTCATCCAAAATCTATGATATATCAGATATAAGAGATGTAAAAAGAGTTTGGCAAATCCCAGGGAAAGTTACACAGATAGGCAAATCTACTATAAGTTCAACATTACAAACTCATGGTCACAACGTGAATTTAGAAAAAGAAGCTTATAATCAAAGCGGTTTGTTTATTTCAGTAGCAGATATTGAAAAACCACAATATCATATAAAGTTCGTTTCTGAATCTGATCTCCTAAGGTCTTATGAAATTTTCCTTCAGGCAATGGAAGGAAAGTTGCCCCAAGATAGAGAAGCGTAAATAGAATACAGTTATATCATGATATGGTGCAATAACTACAAGATGTTCTTAATGAAGATGAGAGGAGAAATATAAATTCTGTGCATTGGAATAATATTCAAGATTTTATTACAGCCTAAAAGCAATTAAATATTCTTATAAAACTAACTATTGTCCCTTTTACAAGTCCATATTCCTTAAGAGACCGTTTTGTAAATTGAGAACATGTTTCTTTATGTCTGCATTTAATAAAAGTTAACTTTCCTGAAATGTGAACTTGATAGTAGTTTATCCCCTTTATCGCGATATCGTTAAGAAGCTGGTCTTCAGGCTTTTTTATTAAGTCCAAGCTGCATAAACATATTATAGTAATTGCAATAAGATAATTTATTGTTCTTCCAACCCCATTTTTAAATATTATTCTCCCTGTCATCTTTGGACCCTTTCCGGTCATGATATTATACTATGAGACTGTTGCAAAACCCATCGAATATTTTGTTTAAAACCAGGGGATATTTCCCTCGGCAAATAGTTTAACCTATGGTAATAACAGGGAAATAAAATTTTCCCTGGAGGCCTCATGAGCAAGACCGGCAGTGCCAACGGCTCTTTTTTCGGTAACTTCATCTATGACCAATTGCTATCCCGGCGCCCTCATTTTCTCCACGACTTATCCCGAGCCGTTGATTTTGCCTTTGTCAAAGAGGCGTTAAAAGACTTTTACGTGGACTTGGGCCGGGACCCTTGGGACCCGGTGCTCATGTTCAAGATGGTTTTTCTGCAGTTTCTCTATGACCTGTCAGATCGGGACATTGAGGAACAGTGCACGTGGAACATGCTGTTCAAATGCTTTCTGGGTCTAAGCACCGATGAATTGCCGCCCGATCACTCCACCTTATGTCGTTTTCGCCTGCGGTTGGGAGCCGAGGGCTTCCAGCGGCTCTTCAACCAGACGGTGGATCAAGCCCGGGGAAAAGGCCTGATCTCAGACAGGCTGCACATCATCGACGCCACTCATATGACCGCCAAGGTGGACCTGTTTCGCCTGAAGAAGGAACACCAGGACGGTGATGACGACAACCAGTATGTGGACCGGAACTCCCCTGATCCCGATGCCCGCTTCGGCCGCAAGACGCCGAAGGAAGGGTTTTACGGCTACAAATGCCATATGGTGCAGGATGCGGACTCAGAGTTTCTGGTTCAGGCCCGAACGACGCCGGGCAACGTTGCCGACGGCACCGTGCTCCCCGACCTGGCTCAACCCCAGGCCCGGGAACTAACCGGTGACAAGGCTTACGACAGCAAGGCCAATCGCTCCCACCTGCTAGGCTTGGGCGTCTCTCCCGGCTTGTATCCCCGTTGTCCTCGACCCGGACGGCCCCGCAAATCTTGGCGGGAACGCCCCAAGATCGAAAGAAAGTTCGCTGAATGCAAAAAGTTCCATGGATTACGCCAGGCCCGATACTGGACCTTGGCCAAATTGACTATCCAAACTCTCATGGTGGCCATGGTGGTGAACCTCAAGCGCTGGGTAACCCTCTGCAAGCTGCGAAGTCACGGAGGGGCTTGGGCTTTTGGCGCTTAGTTCCTAAAAATGGCCTCTTACAAGGAAAAACACCGAAGTCCAGCATCAATCGAGGATATTTATCACTTAAAAACCAGAAAATCTGTAATTTGCCCTTAATTTGGACGTCTCGTGCAGCAAAAGAGCCGCCGGAAAATGGCCTTTTTACAACAGTCTCACCTTATGATATTAATTAAAGTCGATAAGAATATCACTGATTAAAAACCAACAGATTCCACGGTAATAATCGACTCATTTTCATCCGTTAAGTGTCATTTTTAGCAGAGATAGCCTCATTTTCCCTAAGAGAGCGACTCATAACAAACTGACTAAAATGGTAAAGTAAGTATAATGCTGAAAATAAAGAAATCTCAATCAGTTTTTTCCGTTACCTCCCTATTCCTTATCTGCTTTTTGGGGTTGCTTCTTATAATCCCTGGGATTAGCCTCGCAGGTGACCAAGCGAATGATTATCTTAACAAAGGTGTGGAAAAATCGCGACATCAAGACTACCAGGGAGCGATAGAAATATTTGAGAAAGGCTTGCAACTGGCAAGAGAGGTGGGGAATAAGAAGCTTGAAAAGATATTTTTAAATAATATCGACTTGAACTATATGGTTATTTATGAGGAACAGGGAAAGAAGAAATATAACAGTTATAATTACATGGGGGCAATCGAGGAATTTAAGAAAGGTTTGCAATTAGCAAAAAAGCAAGAAAGTAATATACCCAAATTGACTTTTATGCTCTCGATAGGCGCAGCCTACCATGAATTAAATGACCCAATAGAGACCTGTGCATTTCTCGAACCGGCGTTGAAAATTGCAAACGAGATCGGTGATCAAGTCGCACAGGCGAGTTGTCTGTTGAACCTCGGCTCTGTCCTCCGTCTATTCGACCTTCCCAAGGCCCTCTCCTATTTTAAACAGGCATTGACTATAACTCAAGAAATAAAGAAACAAGCATTAACTATCAACCAGGAGCGAAACAATCTAAATCAAGAAATGGCCGCCTTGGCGGGCCTTGGCTCGGTTTCAAATATTTTGGGCGAATACCCACAAACTCTCTCTTACCATTTACAGGCTGTAAAAATAGCTAAACAGATAGAGCATCAACGATGGGAAGGAGCTTCACTGAGCAACATTGGCGATACCTATAGCCATTTGGGCAACTATCCAGAGGCTATCTCATACTATAACCAAGCCTTGAAAATACAAAGAGATACAAATGACCTGACCTTTCAAGGAAAAACTCTTGGTAGAATGGGCGATGCCTACGTAGCCTCAGGCGACTATTCTCAGGCCCTCTCATATTATAAACAGGCCATGGCGGTAAAAAAGGAAAGGGGTGACTCCACCGACTCTGTGGAAGGTGCTATTGGAGATGTTTATCTTGAACAGGGTGATTTGGAAAGAGCTTATTCACATTACAAATCTACCGTGAACAGGACACGTCTAGGCCGCTATTATCTCAACATTAAAGACTACCAGAAAGCAAGGAACGAATTTGATTATTTAATGATTCCCCTAATCGAAAAAATAGGATTTGTTGATATGCTCTTGGAATATTACATTGGCCTTGGGCTTTCCTATGAAGGATTGCAAGATTATTCAAAAGCCCGGGAGTACTATCTAAAATCCGTTGACTTCATGGAAGAGCAGAGAGATCGCCTTACGGAGCTGCAACGCCGAAACTTTTTTTCCACAAGGATTGGGGGATTCAAGCGCATCGAACCTTATGAGGGCTTGGTCCGCGTCTCCACTTACCTCAAGGATACTGAAGCAGCCCTCTACTGGGCTGAAAATACCAAAGCCCGACTCCTGTTGGAGGCCATGGCACATCGAACGGGTAGTGGGCATTTAGGTATCTCAATTGAGCTCTCCCAAAAAGAAACTGATCTCATTAGCCGCATTGCTACCACTAAAAAACAAATGGATGCAGCCTCCGAAAAAAAACCGGAGCGTTACCGAGAATTGGGAAGAGAAATAGAAGGCCTAAAAAAAGAGCGTGATTCCCTGATTGCCCGTCTGAGAGCGGAATACCCGGAATACGCCTCAATGCGTTACCCCATGCCATTGAAAGTCAGTGATTACCGCTTGCAGCCACAGGAAAATCTTATCGAATACTCAGTGACCAATACAGCCTCCTTTGCCTGGCTGGTCAGGGGCGGGAAAGTGGTAAAAGCTGTCACCATACCTATCATGAAAAAGGACCTTACTGAATTGGCAAACAAATACCGGGGCTTCTTTGAAGGTGTGAAAAATATTGACCATCTCTCCCGGTTTGACCCCAACGTGGGAAAAGCGCTTTATAATCTACTTTTGAAAGATCTGGCCGCCGAGTTGAAACCCTGTGAGCCGGTTATTATTATCCCTGATGGGATTTTGGGTATAATTCCTTTTGAGGCTTTAGTGATATCGTTGCCGGCCAAAATTGAAAATCAGACAGGGGAGTTCGGTCCTTACCCGACTGGGATCAAGTACTTCGGAGATGAACATCCAATCAGCATTTATCAGTCGGCCACCGCATTATCCGTGGTCCGCACTTTAAAGAAATTCATTCCCGGGAATGTGGATAAAATGCTTGTTCTGGCCGATCCCGATTTCGGTCAGGTGGCCACAGATATCCAGGCGGGAGCGGGTGCTTACCGCAGCGGACTCCTGCGGGCCATACGCAAAAATTGCACTTTCGCACCCCTGCCGTCCACCCGCCGCTTGGCGGAAAAGTTCAAGGTCGCCAATGTCCAAGGGGTTGACCTATTGCTGGGAGCAAATGCCTCGGAACAGCAACTCAAGTACATACCTCTCAAGCAATACCGCTATCAAATCTACGCCACCCATGGAATTCTGGACAACGAAATCCCTTACATCAAGGAGCCGGCGTTAGTTCTCAGTCAGGTAGGAATATGTCCGGAGAAACGCGAGCTGGATGGTTTTCTCACTATGACCAAAGTGATGGATCTCAAGCTGTATGCGGATCTGGTGGCCCTTACCGCCTGTAACACTGGGGTGGGAAAGGACCTCACCGGTGAGGGGGTGATGGGGATGGGTCGGGCCTTCCAGTATGCAGGGAGCAAATCAGTGCTCATGAGCCTTTGGAGTGTGGAGGATGAATCCACGAATATCCTGACTGAGAAATTTTTCTCACATCTCAAAGAAGGCAAGGACCGACTTGAGGCCCTGCGCCTCGCCCGCATAGATCTTCGCCAAGCCGGTTATGAACATCCCTTTTTCTGGGCTCCCTTCATTCTGGTGGGAGAGAGATGATCTGATGCTCCAATTAATTCCAAGGATCTTATATGCATAAGAAAACCATTGTTTATTGCGATGATCAACAGAGATTTATTGATGAGTTTATTAGTCGTCATGAGCAATACTATGACATTATTTCGCTTACGGATTCTCGCAATCTTGAAAATACAATAGAGAAGTTTAATCCTGATCTTGTCTTGATAGATTTGTACTATCCACGTGATTACAATCAGTGTTTTGAAAAGAATCGAGAAGAGGCGGAGAGTGAATTAGCAAAATTGGATCAGCAGATTGCTACAACAAAGCAAGCCGTACTGCGGGCTTGGGAGCCTCGGGGGCTTGATCTATTAAAAATGTTGCGCGAGAAATATGGTCAAGCTCGATTGCCAATTGCAATATATACACAAAAAGGCCTCATTCTGTTGGATGATGAACAATTACGCAGTGTTGAAGAGAATGATGGTCACTGGCTTCTTAAACGTAGTTTAAGTGCTCGCACTGAAGAAATACGCATTGATCGCATTATCTCTGAGAATGATAATCAAAAATTTAAATTTATATCTCTTGCCACACAACGTTATCGTATTATATTAGTTATTTCCTGGTGGGCAATAGGGTTCTTAATTGCAAATAATTTTTTTAATTATAATCGTCTAATAGAAATCCTAATCGGCATAATTGCTGCTATTTTTTCATACCCAATTATTAAATGGATTGACAGAAGCCATTGAAACATGATTTTTGCTTGGGGGTTGATACCATAGACAGGCCAGGCGATCTTGAAGGCCAGGGTTGGGAAACATCGGTCCAGCCTTTTACTGATCCCTTGCACTCGCATGGCAATACCATCCAGGCCATGGTTTACTGCCCCATCAAATACCGTGGCGGACAAGGGGTCCCCCAGGTGGTAGAGATTTTTCAACCGTGCTTTCAGGCTGGCCACCCCATCCCGCAGGCTACATCTGCCCGTCAGTTGCATATGCAGCAGATGGACGAAATATGGCTCACAAATTGTATGCTTTACTTCGGGGGTAAGCCCATAAATAATCCTATCTAACCTCACCAAAGGAGATGAAACGATGAATTGGAAAAAATGCGGAGTTATGGAAAAGGGGACCTTACTGAAAAGCGCTTCCTTGCTGATATTAATAATATTTTTATTTGCTGGGTGTTCAGGCAAACCTAGCCAAAGTACAATAGAGGAATTGTATGTTAAAGAAGTAAAGAAACATTCTGGTTTCATAGGACAAATTACCGATATAAAGAATTTTTCTGTAACGAATGGTCTTATGAAAGACAATGCCACATATATTGCGGATGTTAGTTGTGACATAGTTTTTAAAATGAATTATGATGATGCAGTTAAATTAATGGCAAAAGATATACCCGCGTTTGTCCCGCCGAGTGATCCTATGATGCGAGCCGCAATGGCGGGGCTCCACCAGCCCACACCTCTTGAAAAAGCGGAACGTGAATTAAGGATGATTGTTGGAAGACAATTTAAAGCTGGAGACAAGTTTTCCCGCCATGATAAGGTAACATTGTTAAAAAAAGACAAAGGGTGGAGTCTTGAATAGGGTTGGATGCATTGCTGTCCGGCACGCTAATCGAATAGCAAGGGTTGTCGCTTGTCTGGCGGGCGGAGACCAAGTTTTTGGGAGAACTCAAGCGGCTAATTTGGTCGGCCTGAATGGGGCCGGAAGCCGCCTGCTTCTTGATCTCCTCATAGCAGGAGTAGCTTTTGAGCCGGTTCACAAACCAGGCGCCGCAGGGTGCAATTGGTACAGCCAGGCATAATCCAGGTAGGCCCGGTCAAAGATCAGCAAATCGCCCGGCTGAAAACACAGGTCCTGGATGGCCTGAAGATCATGGGTCTTGCCGTCGGTGATCAGGACGCACTGGGGTTACAACCCTATGAGCACGGTGTGCAGTTTGATGGCCCCCTTGCGGGTCCGAAACTTGGACCAGGGAAAGACCGTGACGCACAGGTCAATGGTGGTGGCGTCGATGATCTTGATCTGCGGGGCCTTTTCGGGCTGGGCGCCAACTCGGCTGAGAATCGCTCATAGAGCTTATAATAGGTCTTTACAAGATGACTGCGGGACGCTGCTCATTGGCGTCGGCCAAGGGGGAACGCTTCACCGCGGCCAAGCCCGGGTGGTACAACCTGCGGGCTTTCCGATTGATGCTGAAAACTATGTTTCTGAGACTTTTTCGGGCGCTCTACTGGCCGAATAGCATGGCTGCCAAATGCGACCAATAGGGGAATTTCCAAGGCTTCGGACCCTGCCAGGCATGGGTATCCACCATATGGTCGAAAACATGTCTCGGTACGAGTTGTAGTAATTGCCCCATGAGTGTGTTACAATGTCCCATAAGCCCCTTAACTCCTATCATTTATTAGGTTTTTGGTCAATCCCGTTATATCATTGATTGGAAGTTTTGGGGCTGTTTCCCTTGCTATCTCAAGTAATTTCTACCTAACAGCAGTTATGATATTTTTATAAATAATTATCGAGGGGTGTTGTCAATGAAAACTGTAATGGTAAAGGTGTTGATTGCTATTATTATGTTAGCATTATTGGGTATCTATGACGTTAGAGCCGCTTCTAATCATAGCTCATCAAACTTCACCGAATATTTACTGAAAAATGCAACTTACAGCCTATGGGGCGAAAAAATAACTTTTAAAAATGGTCATTATAAAAATGACAATATGCCTCCTTCATCAATGGATATTGATATGATAGCATTCGGTGATTTAAATAATGATAATAAGATAGATGCTGCTATTATATATAGAGTCAATGAAAATTGGACAAGTGTAAATCTAATTGCGGTGATAAATTACCATGGAAAAGCTTTAGCTGTTGCCGAACAGGGATTGTGTATGTTTCCAGGTGAGGGTAATTTTATAAAAAAAGTAGTGATTGAAAATGGTATTGTAATAGTTAATATGTTGACTCATAAAAAGGGAGATAAAGTTTACGGCTCTGAATGGGTTCCTCCCACGGTAAACTCAACATTTAAATTTAAACTCGTTGGAAAACGTTTTTTTGATGTATCTTCAAAGTCCAATTAAACATCAAATAAAAGGGGGATGCAGCAATGAGGAAGTTAAGTGTGAAAATGCTAAAAAAGATTCAAAAATGATTAAAGTTAGTCAGTCAACTGCTATGACTAATAAGATAAAAAATACGTAAGCATATCAATGGGTAGGATTGAAGCAATATTCTGAAAACAAACAATAAAAACTAATCGCAAAGGAGCAAATTATGAATAAAATTGTCCCAGTTTTACTAATTTTTTTACTGCTTGTCGCATGTTCTGGAAAACCAGGTGACGCCCAAATCGAAAATGCTTTAAACCAAAAAATGACTGAATTTGGTCTGGATAAAGGTTTCAAAATTAAAAACTTAAAAAGGACTAATGGGTTTGAAGAAAATAAAAATACATATATCGCAGATGTAAGCTATGAAATAGAATATATTAAATCTGGATTTACTATGCCATTATATGAGAAATTTGTTGCTTTTGTTAACCACCTCCAAACTAAAGTTGAAAATCCTGATAAGCCAGGACTTAATATGATTACTCCTACATGTCATTTGCACTCTAAGATTACTATGATCAAAACCGACAATGGCTGGATGATGAAATGGTGATAGCCGTAGTTACTTAAACTGGATTATTCAGTGCACCACAGTGCTGTCCGGTAGAAATTACTTGAGACAGCAAGGAAAACAGCCCCAAACTTCCAATCAATGCTATAATGGGTTTGACCAAAAACCTATTAAATGAAAGGAGTTAAGGGACTTATGGCACATTGTAGCACACTCATGGGGCAATTACTACAACTCGTACCGAGACATGTTTCCGACCATATGGTGGATACCCATGACTGGCAGGGTCCGAAGCCTTGGAAATTCCCCTATTGGTCGCATTTGGCAGCCATGCTCTTCGGCCAATGGAGCGCCCGCAAGAGTCTCAGGGACTTAGTGTTCAGTCTCAACCGGCACGTCCGCGGGTTGTACCACCTGGGCTTGGTCGCGGTGAAGCGTTCCACCCTGGCCGACGCCAATGAGCAGCGCCCCGATGTCATCTTCAATAAAACCTATTATAAGCTCTATGAAAAGGTCTGTGCCGAGTTCGCCACCCGATCCCCCAAGGCCCCGGAGATCAAAATCATTGACTCCTCGGCCATTGAACTATGTGCCGCAGTCTTTCCCTGGGCCAACTTTCGCATAATCCACATATCCGCATTTCTCGATGACCTAATAACATCCTTTTGTAGAAAATATATCGCTAAGCGTTCAGATATCAAGAATATTTTTGTGCTTAATTCGTAACTTCATATTGAGTTATGAGGAGGTTGTTATGAATAATTTTGTAATTTCCATAATTGCTACCCTTGCGATAATCTTTACAGGAATTATCCCTAAAGATGTTTTTAGCTTCTTTAGTGTAGCGGGCGCTCTCGGAACAGAAGCATTTCAATGGAATCCTAATGATATGGATGCTAACTTTAATGTGGGTGCTTCCCTTTTCAATCAGAAAAGATACGATGAAGCTATTACTATTTTTAAAAAAATTTTAATAGTTAAGCCAGATCATGTCGATGCATATCGAGCATTAGGGCTCTCATTAGCCAATAAAGGCAACATAGAAGACTCATTAACCGCCTTCCAAGACTCATTAGCAGCTCTTAAAAAATACCAAACTCTTGGCGGTAAGGCCCCAGACCATGCAAATTTTATTGCTTTAGTAGAGAGTGCAATAAAGGATTTTAAGGCCATTTCCCCGTCTGCACAGGCTGACAAAGTTGAGCTATATGGCAATAGAAGGTGTCCCGTTTGCCAGGAGGCCAGAAATTTTTTTATGAAGAAAGGAATTAATTTTGTTGATTATGATATTGATAAAGATGAAAATGCCCGCAGGCGATTTAGGATGATGATTAAAATGATGAATGTAAGATCGGGAGTCCCGTTAGTTGTAATTTATGGACAAAGGTTAAAAGGTTTTAACCAGGAAAAGTATCAAACTGCATTGAACTCTAAAAGAGGTGGACTTAAATAAGCCTCTCATACGTAATTTTAAATAAGCAAGACTACCGAAAATAATATATGCGAAGGTCATAACCTTATGAAACTACTATTTAAGAAACAATTATACGTCGCTTTAATACTCTCTTTCGTAATGATTTTTCTAACCAAATCAGTAAAAGCGCAGCCGACTTTCTCAGATAAAGTCGATATTATGGGGATTACTTTGGATACCAATCGGAATGATATCAAGGCTATCCTTGAAAAATCATATAATATCATTGGGTTTTCTGATAATAAACAAAAATTTAAACTAAATAATATCGAAACGGACGAGATACCCATTACCCTCCATTTCGAGGTTCAGGATATAAATGATAAAAACTCATCCTTAGCTGCCGATCTAACCGAACTATTTGTAATCTCACTCGACCCCACACCTAATTCAAAGGCCATTTTGGCAGTGGAACGTTATTATTCATTTCCTAAAGGCCGAAGACCACTAAAAAATGTTTTAATGCAATCTCTAATAGATAAATATGGCAACCTTACAGTTAATGATCCAGTTCATTCCAATACGTATTACTGGACCAACCCACCAGTGAATCACAATACATACATTCCCTTTGCAAAATTTGCTAATAGTATAGCTTACCATGGTCACGTAGTATGGTATGAAGACCACATAAATTGTGATCAAAATTTATGCATGTCAAGCGAAGCAGATGATTTTCTCAACGCTATCAGGGCGGTAGCTGATGACAAAACTAATAATCTCTCAAAGTGTAAAACATTGATGGCTCTATCATTTGTTCAAAATGGTGGAAATTACATTAATGATAACGACGAGGTTATAGGATTTTCGCTAATGCTCGTTAATCTTAACAAATCATTATCCTCTATGAAGGCCTTAATAAATATTACCGCCAATCAACAACAAAAAAATCAACAGGAAGATTTAATTAAAAAAAAGCAAAATAGAGCACCAAAATTATAATCAACCAAAGGAGCATTCAAATGAAACTATTTAAGGTGATATCATTAAGTTATTCTTTGTTGTGTGCATTCATCACTTTTAATCATACATGTAACGCCCAAACCTCCGATGTTGTGAATCCACCGAAACTAGAGAATATTGATATTCTCGGGATGCACATTGGCGACAGCGTGGATGCCATAATAGCAATCATGCAGCAACAAGTCGGACCAGAGACCCCGGAGCAAGAGGAGCGGCGGCAGCGTGATTTGGAGTTTCGCAACTATACCTGCAAAAACCCGATCGATGGTACTCCTTACACTTGCGCAGCCGGAACCGGATTTTTCAAATCTAAAGATAATGGAAATACCGAATCTCTTAAAGCCATGTTTACCTCTCCATTGACAGGTAATAAAGCTTGCGCTGTCGGACGATTCATTTCTGAAGACCTTAAGCAAGGGAAAAAGACGCTGCTTACTAAATCATTTATTGACGGTGCTATTCAGAAATATGGACAACCCGCAGTAATTGATAAAACTGGGGGTATTGGCATTAACATGAAATGGTTATTTGACCAAAACGGAAAACTAATTCAAAACAAAGCAGCATATGCTCCATATCAATATGATGCTATTATATTGCCTCTTACACAGGTTGATATGAACCGTAAAGGAACATATCTTTCAGTCAACATTATGAGTATAAATGGAGACTATTTTGATTCTGCCACCATAACATTAATATCATATGATTATCTGATTTCTTCCCTAAAAATCGATCAAAAGGCCGCACAAGAGGCGAAAGCTAATAAGGAGAAACAAGAAAAGGAGGAGGCAGAAAAGAAGAAGGTGAATTTTTAAGCTTCTTGCAAATAAACTTCGGTCCTACCGGGTTTTCCGTGGGTGGTGATGTTATATAAGAATCCCCGAGGAGGGGATTCTTATGCGCGACACCGAGCTTTATAAACAGATATTGGGTCTTGAAAACCCCTGGTATGTTTCTCGAGTGGAGTTGAACGTCACTGAGCATAGTGTAGATATCTGGTTGGAGCATGATTTTGGAGTTCATTGGGAATGTCCGCAATGTGGCCGTGCATTTACGTGTCGAGACCCTGCCCATCCGTCTGCTTGCCCACCGGGCGCTCAGGTTGCTCTCCAGCAGAGCCTTTTCCTCCAGGTGGGCAGCCAAAATATACCATGAACCCTTAAATGGAAAAAAGCCGAATTTTCTCACTCAAAGTGGTCCAAAAAAGGGGGCATCTCCAAACAGCCGAATTTTCTCACTCAAAATGGTCTAAAAAAGGGGGCATCTCCAATCCAATATCAATTACTTTCGGGGGTACTGCATATTATGGGGGTTACCGCAATAGCGATACGTATATACTGGTTTCTTTTTATTTATCAACATTTCCGGAGCGGGGGCTACACCCTCAGCTTTAGTTATTAAAAATGATGTTTGTGATTGTATAGTAATGGTCATGTTAAAAGTACCCATATTGTGGCCGCCAACTCCTGTAATAGTTTCTCCTTTTATATAATAAGTATTGCCATTATTGCGGACCTGCTTGATATAATACCAAAATTGATTACTATACTCTTCTTCGTCTTGGAAGCCAAACCCATCACCATAAAACTCAATGCTATTCTTGGGGAATTTGGGAAATGCGTCTTTTTGTATTATCGTTTCTGACGGTGGGCACTTGACGCCCTCAGGCAGATAAAATCCAAGTTGGAGAGGAAGCTTGGGTTTATCCGCGGCATTGACCGGTGGGGAGGCGACAAACGAGGCCATAATCAACAAAGCCCACAAAACCCCTACGACTGGGTTTTTCATTAAGATAATTCCCCCATACATAATTTTTTCCCCCACGACTATTCCGATGCCCAAGCAACAACGCCCGCTGCCGATCCCGTAACCGAGCCGACAGATACAATACCTCACTGCAGAAAAGTTAGCAGCAACAGCTGGTTTAAGGCAGCGGGCTTGCTCAAAGAATGGGACTGAATTTGGGCAGCATATCTGCCGACTTAATGTCTAATTCAGGACACATTATCTCTTTTTAAGAGTTATTTTTTGTCCAAATGCATTGAGTTCAAGATTGCCATCATCCTTTATTATTAATGTTTCCTCTTTGCCAGGACCCTCTTTTATCGTAATAACCTTGCCCTTGACTTCATATGGAAAAGTATTTCCATTAACTTCGGCAACACCGCCCGATTTTAAACTTACTATGATCCCAGGAGCGACATACTCTCCTTTAGCACTATCACCACAGCCAAGGATAAAAATTATTATATTTATTGATAGTAAAGCAGCAAACAGAATTCTCTCGCCCATTTATTTCATATTATCTCCTTTCAGCTAAGGCTTAAATACTAACATATCATTATTTGGTATATTTTATCCTTATTTTTATCGAATAAATACTTATTATAGCCTGATCGGACAATAATGGAATAAAGTAAAAATAATTGCTCTAAAAGGCAAAAGGTAGCTATTGCCGGGAGAGCCGGGAGTAGATGGAGAAGAGCGGCCCGGCTATCTTGTTTTCCCCTCATCAATAACCGTGTTTTTTCAACATACCTCCTGTGGGTTGGCTTTACCGGCCGAGGTAATTGTATACACTTCCGCACCAACGTCAACTTAGAAAATATTTTGTTAAGGACCCGCATTCTCTGTTCTATTTAGTTCCTTTAGCGCCATTCAGATGGCGATTGAACTCGTCACGGCGCAAGTAATCTATGGGCAGCTTCTCCCGCAGTGTGAGCTGCCTCTGAACTGCCTCATGAATTGTCCCGTCCAGCCCGGTGATCTTCTCGTCCAGATGCGCTCGGCAGGCCTTGCAGTTTTCCTTGATCTGCGCCAGGGCCTCCCGGCTCATCTTCTTCATGACCCAGAAGGTCAGACCGGGCGTCCCACAGGCCGCCAGTAGAATGGCGAACAACTGGGCTACCGTCAACGCATCCTGGCTCATGGAATATATCCTCCCTCTTCCGAAGTTTTCACAGTGTCCCTCCCACCGCCCGGCGCAGATTCTTTCACTGAGAAAGGGGCTGGAACTTCTTGACCAAGTGGCTCTATAACACCGGTGATCCCACTCATCACTTTCCCGAGCCGTTCCATCCTGGCCTGGGAAGCTTTATAAGCTGAAATGATTTGTTCAACCGTTGCCATAATATCACCTATGGGGTCTGGCGCGTCCTCCGGGCCCGTCTCTTCTTTCTCGGTGACTAAGGGAACCGGGGTGACCGTAGCAGAAGGCTGAGAAAAAGCTACCAGGGCCTCCTTAACCGCCGCCGCATCATTCTTGCTCCCCACCCGGTTCGTGGCGATTCCCAGGGACACAAGCACCGCGGTGATCTTTATCCAGGTACCTTCGGGGATCACCCCCAGGCTCTCCAGACCGACGCAGATGATGTTCGCCCCCATGAGGATGTAGGTCCGATATCCCTTCACCACAGACAGATCAACCTGCATGACCTCCCTCCTTCAAGATAAGGTGAGTATCCCCGTTGCGTTCCACTGCACCCGGAACTTGACGTTGGTGGGGCTGTGATCCGCCCCCAGGTCCCAGACCCCGACGAGCTTCCGGTCCGCCGGCAAGGCCGCGTCCTTATAGAGCACGGCCCACCGGACGTTCACCAGGGTCGCCCCGGGCCACTCCGCGTCATCGGCGTCGAAAATCCCCTTGTCCATGACGTCGTCATGGGTGACGGCCTTGCCGCTCAGGGCCTGGCCCCCGGATGTGTAACCGCCCCCGGAGGCCTCCCCGGAGAGGTCGCCCCAGTTGTCGTGTGCTTCGGCGTCCGGGGTGTAGGAGTTGGTAAACAGGGCGCACCGGATGGTGTCGTTGACCAAGTCGATGGTCCCGTCCATGACGTACTGCTTGAAGCCGTTGAAGATCACGTTAGCCACCGGACTCCTCCTTAGACGATCACCGGGAACTTGCGCTTTCCGGACTGGGTCTGCCCCAGGCGCCCGCCGGGCAGCAAGGGGAACTGCCGATAAGTGATGTTCACCCCCTGGGCCGCCAGCTGCGCCAGCACAAGCTCACTCAGGCCGGAGGTAGCTACCAGCTCGGTGGCAGCGGCAAACTCCACCTGCACCATGACTTGCGACACCTTTATTTGGCCCGGGATCGAGTGTTCAACCTGGGCAACCACCTGAGTCACGCCTAACTGGTCAATGAAGTCTATGGTCTGGGAGAACTCCAGCCACGAAGCATAATCTGTCGTGGTGGTTTCATCTTCCGGCAGATCAGTGGCGTGGGTATCGTTGAGGTAGAAAGAGCCTGTGCGGTACAGGCCGTGGGTATTAAAGAGCCTGAAGCCCAGTTCGACCACCAGCCGGTCCCCGGCCTGGCAGACCACGTCGGTCAGAGCTGTTCCTGCCGGCGGGCTCTTCCGGTTTGTGCCGGTGGTGGCAAATTCCGACTGAAGCAAAGCCGGGAAGTATGACAGCAGGGTCCCCCGGGTGGTCTGGCCGTCTGCCGATACGACCTTAAGCAAAAGGGCCACGCAATAATCGGCATCCAGGTTGTTTTCTTTCCAGCGGAACTGTCCCTTGACCGTCCCTGAGATGGTTTGAGTCTCCAGGCGCGGTCCGATGAACTGCCGCACCAGACAATCCATCCCGGCAACGCTCGTCCAGGCCCCGGCGGACATCTCCACATTACTGGCTGAACTTTGCTTGGCAGGTGAGCAGTAATTCCGGGGGATGGTAGTGCCGGGCACGGTTTCCCAAACCGAGCTGTAGGCCGCCGACACGGGGGCGATAATGTTGTGGAAGTACAGCCGGGTAGCCATCAGGAAACCACCGCCTTGATTCCGAACTCCCCGTTGTTGACCCCGGTCGTCTGCCAGGGCAGTCCGGTGGCCGGGTCGGTCTCCCACAGATGACAGATAGACTTGGGAGAGGCGATCTGGAGCACCTTGCCCGGGCTGAAATAATTCGCTCCCCCGGAGCGCAGGGCCAGCTGGAGTTTCTGCGGCACCGGAGACCCCTCCTTTACGGCCCGAGCGGAAACGATCAGGCTTTTCACAGACTCGATGGCCCCCTGCAAATCCGAGAAAGTGTAAAGGTCAACATGCCCGTCCGTATTGGACGAGACATAATCTGCGTCGTTCCTGGGTACTTCCTCCACGCAGCTCCAGTTGCTGCCCACCGAGGGGGTCCACTGGATAAGGTTGCCGTTTTCACTGGCCACCAGGGCCTGAATCTGCGTGTTGCCGATCCAGTTGGCATTGTCCAGGACGAAATCATCAATATAGGCATTCGCATTGAAGGACCCCAACTGCCCCAGGGTGAGGTAGTCGATGGTGGTATCGCTGCCGGGCTTGGTGTCGCCGGTAAAGTCTATCTCCAGGGAACCGTTGAGCTTGGCCTGGATAATGCCGCCGGCATCGGCAAGCTTGTAGCGAAACTCGATCAGATAGGTGACGTTGGCGTCGATGAATGTCTGTCCTACGGCATTTTCGTTATACTGGCTGCCGATGTAGGCCACCAGTTTCCCGGCGTTGGTGCCGATGGGAATCTTCAGCCCGCCGATGGACGTACCACCCTTGTACAGGGCCAGGATGCCGCAGTTTTGCGTGGTCAGGGTCCGGCGATATTTAAAGGCCAGGTAAACCTCGCTGCCGGCGGTGAAGGACAGGCCCAGGTTGGACACCGGGGCGGAGCCGGTTGCCAGGTTCAGGCAGTAGGCGCCGGACATGCCGGAAATGCCCTGGGCCACCAGGGCGTATTCGCCCACGGTAGTCCACAGGTCCAGATTGCCGTTTTCAAAACCGTCGATGAACAGCCGTCCCATCCGTGCCCCCTCTCAGGTAAACTTCTCGTAGACCAGGTCCAGGCTGAAGACGGCCTGGTTGCTTGCATCATGGTTAATCAGCTTGACGTGCAGCTCACTGGAGCTGTCGCCGTCCGCTATCCACCAGGGCACAAAGTCCTCGTAGGCCGCCCCCCGGGGGTCAATGTCCGTGGCCTTGTAGAGCAGCCCAGAAAAGGTGTCATAGCGGTAGAACTCGATATCATAGACCCCGCTGATTAGGCCCCCGGTTTCCTCCACCTTGAGGTAGTGGGCCAGGCCCCGGTTGCACTCGCCCGTGAGGTTCAAGGTAGTGCTGTCGGCGGCAAGCACGGTGATCCCGGCCCGGGAGCAGGTGCGCTCCTGGGTGCCCACGCCGGTGACCCGCTCGTAATACCCCTGGAGAAAGACCCGGAGGTTGGCGGTGGTGGTGCCCGAAGCGTTGATCCAGTACTGCAGCACTCCGGCATCGTCCAGGGGGATTATCAGAGTGGCCGGGTCCTGGGCCCCGGCCCATACCGTCCAGGCTTGGGCCGGGGACCCCGCCGATCCGCCTTGCTTGAACAGGGCGTTGACCAGCTCCCCCGGGGCGCTGTCCCAAAAGAAAACCCGGAGCACCACGGCGGTGACGCCGAAGGGGGCGCTGATAACGGTGGACAGGTCCAGATCCTCGTAATCCACCGAGCTGCCCCGCCCCAGGTCCTCCAGCACCAGGTCCGGGTCCTCCCGGGGGGTGTACTTGGTCAGCTCCTGGGCCCCCAGGTCAAGGTTCGGATCGTTGAGTTCCCGCCAGGAGACCCCGCCGTCGGTGCTGTACTCCCACTTGGCGGTGTCCCGGTTATAGGCCAGGACGGCGTTGGGGTTGTCGCCGTTTTCCACCTGCAATTGCACCCTCCCGGTGGGGCTCCCGGTGGCGTCGGTGTCCAGGGTGAAGGTGTCTGAGGTGGTGCCCAAGTCGGTCCCCTGGGTATGGCCCCCACCCCCGCTGCCCCCAGTCCCGGCCACGGCCCAGGTGCGTTTGTCGGCCACGCCGGTAATTACGGTCGGGCTCGTGGTCACCTGATATAAGGGGATCAGGCCTGACGTGAAGCCCGTGGCATTGGCGCTCACCGTGCCCGTGGCCGGGTCCACCTCGACATAGTTGGCGGTATTGGCCGTGAGGGTCACATGCCCCGCCAGCGTGTCGGTGATGGTGCTGTCGTTGCGGACCTTGCCGGCCAGGTAGTAAAAGTCCAGGCCGTTATGGCTGGCGGCGTCCTCCCCGTAATAATTGGTGAACTCCGCCAGCAGCTTCTCGATATCCTCGAGACGATCCGCCACCTTCTCATAGGTCTTGGCCCTGGCCGTGGAGTCCAGCATGTCGGCGTAATCATCTTCGTCAAAGAGGATCGCTACGCCGGCATAGAGGGTCTTGGCGCTCACCGTATGAGTCGTGGCGTCCCAATGAAACTGCCGGGCAGTGCGCCCGTCCGTGGCCGACGGGCTGACGGTGGGGGTGCCGGTGTTGTCGATGTTCAGGTAATAGGTGCCGGTGCTCAGGGCTGCCAGGCTGATATTCGTGGCGCTGTTTTTCTGGCAAAACTCCGCCTGGTTCCACCAGGCCCCGGCGGCGACCGCCAGGTAGTACGAAGGGCCGGCCAGAACCCCTTCGTCGAAGTCATAGCTCCCGGCTCCCACCAGGCCGATCCGGTCAAAAATCTCCATGAGGCCGATGGGCACAGACACGCCGGAAACGCTCGTGACCGAGGCCATTTGCTTCTGCAGAAGGTCCACGGCGGCCTTGATGGCCCCATAGTTCGTGTTGTGTTTGGCGATATAGTCCGTGTCATTGGCAACGAGCGCCAGGATGTCGATACTCATGGGCCTCTCCCTTTACGCCACAAACTCGATGAGACTGTCGTCCGCCGCATTGAACCGGCCCCGGGCGCCGTAGGGCACGTTGCCATAGCCCCCCAGATTGGCCAGCTCGCCATACGTCAGGGAACGGACGTAGTATCCCCGGGTCTCCCGGCGGATGATCTCCCCCAGGCTGTCCTTGAGGTTCACGTAGAGATAGGTGGTGGTGCCCACCACCACCTTGGAGATACCCGAGACCGCGTGCCGGTTGTTCCCCACCTTGGACAGGACCACCGGGAAGCCCTGCTGGGCGTAAATGATGTCCCGGTTGTTCAGGGCCACGGGAACGGATTTCAGCGTCTTCCCGCCCCCGATGTCCACGTCCACGGCCCAGGTCCAGCCGGTAGCGTCATCGTAGTAGCGATGGAACCCCGAGGCCACCGTGCCCCGCACCGCCCCTTGCTCCCGCTTCACGCCCCAGTCGATGATCTTGAACAGGCTCATACCGTCAGCACCTTGAAGCCAGTGAGTTCCAGAATGGGTATCTCGCCCCGCTTGAGGGTCTTGGCCATGTCTTGAACGAACACCCGCCGGCCGTCCGGCAGCTGCACGATATCCCCGATCTCGATCCCCGGGTGATCCTCCATGGCCACCTTGCGGGGACAGGCAGCCCCTCTTTGATACAGCAGCTCGTTGAGGCCCAGGGCCTCGGCCTGGGCCGCGGTGCCGATGAAGTCGTTCTTGATCTCCAGCTCCACCTCCTGCCAGTACTCCAGGCCCTCTTCCTGGGCCACCACCGTCTTTTCCAGGTAACACAGATCATAGGGAGTGCCCCAGACCTCGTACTGCGCCGACCCCAGGCTCATCATAATGAGCATAATGGCGATGGACGCCTGGGCCTGCAGCACCCGCCCCCAGGGGATGGTGAGGCCGGTGCCGGGCACCTCGGAGGAGTTGACCTTGGCCGGGGCGATCGTGATCACCCCGGTCACCGGGCCCCCCATGGGTGGGGCTGTGAGCATGATTTCCCCGGGGGCGGTCAGGATGGTGGGAGTGGTGTTCATACTCTGGCTGGTGGTCTTGTCCGGGATGGCTGCCGCGGCCAGGTACTCCAGGACCATAACCGTGGCCAGGATAGGCACCCAGGAGGAAATGGTGATGGTGATCCGGCCGTGGAACTCGTCGATCTCCTGATACTTCTCCGTGCCCACGGGGAGCAGGTTGTCGTTGACCCCCTTGATCACCTTGAGCCGGGTGTTCCTGGCCCGCTGCCGCCGGTCCTCGCTCCACCAGCAATCGAGCTTCTCTTCACTGGTAAAGAAGCCCGTGGTGATTTGCGCCGTGCCGAGCTTCTGGTATTCGCCGTCCACCTCAGTGAGTTGGCTATCCAGGTAGGTCACGATCACCTTGTTGGTAGCGTCCCCGGTGCGCTGCACCACCTCAATGTCATAAATCCGGTGCCCGTCCGGCAGCACCACCTCCGGGGGCCGGTTGGCGTCCCGGCGATACCCGGCCAGCTTGCCCTCGCCGTCAAAGTAGGGGGCTTGCAGCCCCACCTGCAGGATGGACTCGAAGCTCTCCCAGGGGGTCATCTCTACGATCTGGTTGGTGTTGTGATGGAAGTAATAGCCCAGGGTCGGCGGCACCCGCAGCTCCGCCTCGCTCATCCCCAGGGTGGCCAGGCAGATATCCCGGAGCATGATCCCCAGGTCGGTGCCCACGGTATAGCTCGGGGACGTGACCTTACGGCGCTTGAACCCCTGAGAGTTTTCCCGGCTGAAAACCGTGACCTTGGCTTCGTATTTTCTGCCTCGGCGGGACCGGCTCCAGCCGATTTGTCCGTTGATATTGCCGGTGAAGGTCCAGAGCCAAGCTCCCTCCCCAACTCTGTCGTCCCCCTCTTTGAGCCGGATGATCGCCCCGGACACCAGAAAGGGGGCCGCTGTCCCGGTGTCCGGGTTGAACAGCATGGTCTCATCGTCCTTGAGGGTGAAGGTGAGCCGGCCCGGGGTCCACTGGATATCGGAGCAGTAGGGGGTCAGGTCAGCAGGGGACTGGTTATACTCTCCACTGATGATCGAGGCGTAATTGTCCTCCTCCGGGTCCCAGGCGTAGATTTTGAAGGCCGGGAGACGCCGGCCGGAGAATATCCGGGACGCCAGCTCGAAAGGCAGGTCTCTCACGCGGCCTCTCCGAGAATCCGAAAAGTGAAGGTCAGGTCGCCCACCAGGTAGCCATTCCGGGTGGCGATATAATCCATGATCACGGTATCGCCGCCGGCCACCGACACGTCCTCAATGTGAATGTTGTAGCCCTTGCTCGTGCGGTCCTGGGGCCACCAGGTGATATAGCCGTCCGCCGGGGGATTAGCCCAATACTCCCACAGCCGACGGAAGAAGTAGAGCGTGGCGGAGAGCCGCCGTTCATCCCCCTTCCAGACTTCCCTCACGGGCCGGTCCGCCACATACCCGGGCCATTGCGCCGTCCGGGACCCTTCCAGAGTCAGGTCCGTTTTGGACAGGGGCCGGCCGGTGAGGGGCACGGTGTCGAAGTTCTCCCACTTGTCCGGGTTCTGCTCATAGATCAGGGGCGGCAGGATGTCCCCGGGGTAGCGCAGGAAACGCAGGGCGTCAAGGCCCGGGGCCTCCGGGAGCAGCACCAGGTCCAGAATCTCTTCCAGGTAGTCCGTGGCCTGGATTTCAAAGGTGGTCTGAGCCGTGATAATGGCCATAGCAACCTCACTCATCGGGAACGGTCACCGTCACCTGCAGGGTGTCGGTGGCCGGTGCCTCGGGGGCCTGGTAGCGGAGACCGGCTGCCCCGTCCTGGCCGGTCGAGGCCGAGGTAGACAGCATACGACCTTGAGCGGGGTCTACGAGACTGGATGTAATCATCTGACTGGTCACCGCCTCGCCCCCGTCCCCGATTACCTGAGAGATGAACTGGGCTTCTTTCCCGATGCGCAAAGGGGCAATGGGCACCGGATCGGTGAGGAGCACCGGGCGGGGGTGGGGCCGGTAGAACTCCAGCTGGCACCGGCAGGCCCCGTCTGCGGCGTCGGGCTTGTGCCGGAAGATCACCAGGCGCTTGCGCTTGGAATCGAAGGCTGCCAGGTAGTTTAGGTCCTCCGGGTCCGGGGCCTTGATCCGGGTCAGGGTCTCAAACCGCCGCTGCCGGTAGTCGATCTTGGAGAGCAGGCCGTTCTGGTGCACGGCCCACAACAGGTCATCATTCTCGTAGGCCAGGTCGGAGAGCAGGTACGGGAGCCGCAGGGTCCCGAGCTTGGCCGGGGTTTGGTAGTCCCACACCTCCAGCTCCCAGGAGGTAGCCCCCGCCAAGAGGCGGTGCGTCCGGTTGATCACGGCGTTCAAGAAAATTGGATGCCCCGACCAGTCGCAGGTCTTGAAGCCCCCAGGCACGGGCGCCAGGGTGCGCCAGTCCACCTCCTGTATGTAGGTGTAGGAGTTGCCGCAGGCATAGACCTTGCCGAAGCCCCCGGTTTCCGTGGACCGGTTCCAGCTGATCCAGTATGGGGCGCCGGTCTGGGCCCCGGACAGGTCGCTGACCAGGCTGCCGTCCTCCGCGTTCCAGACGTAACGCACCACTCGCCAGCCGGGCCAGAAAATATAATTCTCCGTGCTCAGGAGCACCAGGTGGTCCCCGCTTAGCTCGTAAAAGAAATGCCGGGCCGGCTGCAAAGACTCTTGGTACTGCCGGGGCGGGGTGATGAGCCAGGTGTTGTACAGGTAGGCCGGAAACAGGGTGCTGGTCCCGCCGGTATAAGGTGCGTAGGTTATGCAGGGGGCCACGGTCTTGATCAGCTCCAGAGCCATTAGACCACCACCTCCACCATCACCGTTTCCTGGCCTAAGCCCAGGTCAGTCTCCGGACCGTAGTAATAATTGACGGCGTAACCGTTCGCATCGGTCCGGGTGTAGGGTTTTTCCAGGCTGCCCTTGTCCCCCGCCAGGCGCCACTTGACCCAGGCGTCCCCGATGGGCTCCCCCCGGCTGCCGGTGAGCCGGGTTGTGAGGGCGTTCCCCTTGAGCTTGCCTGCCGTGGCCGGAATAAGCTCTGGGGGAGATAAAGTGGCCGGCAGGGCCTCGGAGGTAAAGACCTTGACATGCCCGTCCGGTAAAACGGCGATCACCAGGCGGTGCAGGTGGTCGTAGGCGATAATCCTGGCCCCCAGGCCCAGCTCGCTGGCCAGGATGATCTCACCGGCGTTGAAGTCGAAAAAGACTACCCTCCCCGGGCTGTCATAGCTCACGGCCACGCCCCGGCCCACGCCGGCGTACTGGTAGGCGTGATAGGTCACCTGGGTGTCGGTCTCGATGGGAAAGCTGCTCACCACCTCACCGTCGCTGAGGCGGCGGCGTTCCACGGTGCGCCCCGCGGCCCCCCGGTTGTATAATAGCCCCTGGGCCGGATCAAAGAGAATGCCCTGGAGGATGAAGTTGCCGTCCAGGACCGCGCCGTTGAGTTTGCGGGCGAAATCGGGCTGCCCGGCAATGGGGTCCAGTTCGTAGGCGTCATAGCCCCCGGGGACCGGAATCAGGGCCACCCCTCCACCCCCCACCAGGCTCCCGTGCACCAGGGTGTTCATCTTGTTACCGATGCAGACCGCGGTGCCGTCCCGGAAGACCTTGAACAGGTTGCCGTAGGAGGAGATCGCCAGCCGGGTCAGCACCGCGTCCCAGTTGGGCAGGTACACGGCCACATCCGTGGTCAGCAGACCGCTGACGTTGGGGACCGTCCTGGTGCTGGTGTAGATCAATTCCAGGGCCATTACGCCACGTACCTCACATTCACCCGGTCATGGACGCCGGGCGTTGGGGTTTGCGGGGCAAAGTAAAAGTTCAGACAGCACCTGGAGGCGTCGGTATGGGTCTTGCTCCACTTGAGGCTCCCCAGGGCCGGCCCTTCTATTCCGGTCATCTCATTCACGCTCACCAGGGCCCAGTAGACCGCCTGATGCGGAGCGCTGCCGAAGAAGGTCACGGCTCCGCCACCGCCGGGCCGGGGAGTGAACCGGGCGATCAGTGCCATCTCAGGCCACCCGCATCAGGGCGTCGGCAAAGTAACGGTCGAAGGCCTCCTTGATGGCCTCCTGCAGCCCCTCGATGGTGATGTTAATCCCGAAACTCTTCAGGCCCCGGGTATTGGTGGCGATCTCCGCCAGGTAGCGGTTGGCCGGGGCCATGGCCTCGCTCATGCTGCCGGAGATCTCCGCAATAGGCAGACTCGTCTCCCCGGCAATCACCCCCCGGACCTCCTTGGAGGAAGTGACATTGCTCTGGATGTCCGAGGGCGTCCAGGACTTGGAGCCGCCGCCGGAGGTGAGCAACATGCCGATCAGACCGATGACCCCCATGACCGCGTTGGCCAGGGTGGACCCCAGGGTCCCGAACAGCCCGGTGAACATATCGGTGAGCCACTGGGTCAGTTGCTTAAAGCCCTTCTCCAGGCTCTGGCTGAAAATTTGTTTGAAAAAGCTGTTCAGGGCCTTGGTGATATCCGCCCCGCCCTGGACCACCGTCTCCACGAAATTCCTGATGCCCCCGGAAAAGGTCTCCGCCCACTCTTGGGCCTCTTCCCCGATGGTCTTTTTCTGGACCAGGCCCTCGGTCTGGGCATCAAACTCGCCCAGATTCTCCGCCGGGATGCGCTTCCGGATTTCCATCCGCTCCCGGAGCAGGCGGTTGATCTCCGCCTCCTTCTCGGCAATGGGCCCCAGGGCCAGGGCTTCGGCGCCCTCCGCGAGGATGTCGGAGATCTCCTTACGGTAACGGGCTTCCTCTTGGGTCTGGTTCGCCAGTTCCTTTTCCTGCTCGATCAGGGTGCGGGTCAGTTCGCCCTGGAGTTTGAGTACTCTCTCCTGATGTTCCAAGGCCATGGCCCGCTTTTCCAGTTGCAGGGCCTCGGGGGAGAGCTTGCCGGATTTTTCCAGGGCGGCGATCTGCTGCGGGTAGAGTTTGTTCTCGGCCTCCAGCTTCTGCCGGATCAGGTCGGCGGCGCCCTGGTAATATTCCTCGTCCATCCGAAGCAGTTCAGCGTAATAGGCCGCGCCGTCCAGCTTGCCCTCTTCAAAGGAGGCCTTGAGGACGGCCTTCTTCTTCTCCTGCTCCGCCTTGAGGTTCCTGAGAGACTCCTGGCTCTTGGCGATTTCCAGGTCCAGCTGGGCCTTCAGTTCCTTCTCGATCAAACGTGTCAGGTCCTCCGGTGCCTTTTCCTTTCCGCCGCCACCATCTCCCCCGCCACTGATCTTTTTGACCGGGGGCGGTTTGGCAGTCCCGGCGGGTCGGTAGTCGCCGGGTTCGCCTCCCTGGGCCTCAATGTCCCGGGCAATCCGCAGCGATTCGCGGTAGGCGTCCCGTTGTTTGCCTTCCTTGTAAACGGCATCCGCCCCGGCAATGTCAAAGGTCAACACGTTACCGATCATGCGGGCGCCGGTGACCATGTGGTCAAGCTGTTCGGCCAGCCAGGCGAGCTTGGGGCCCAGGCCGTCCACGATCCAGGACAGCGACCCGGCGATATTGGCGATGATCCCTTTCACCGAGGACCAGGCGCTGGCGATATCGTTAGCCACCAGGTTGCCGTGTTTCACCAGCCAGTCGTTGATGTCCCGCAGGATGCCCACCACGTCTTCGTAGGCCCCCGCCAGACCCTGACGGGCCACCATGTTGATCAGGGTGGACAAGGTGTTCTTCTGGGCATCCAGGGTCTTGCCGATATCTTCCGAGGCCTCGGCCGCCCCTTGGAAATGCTCGGCCAGGGGCGCCAGGCTCTGGGTGTCCCGCATCTTGGCCGCGACCTCTTCCCACTGGTCGCCCAAGCGGTCTTTCATCAGTTGGGCCAGGGCCGAGGCGGCATTGGCCGTCCCGTTCAAAACCGCCCGGAGTTCCTGGGCGATCTGGTAGCCGCCCATTTGCCCGGCGGTGATGAGCTTGATCTTGTCAACGATGACGCCCAGGTTGTCCACCTGGTCCTTCTGAATGACCACCCCCTTATTGAGCAGGACATTCCAGGCCTGGATCATGTCCTCGCCGGAGGCGTAATACCGGGCCGCGGCCAGTTGCAAGGCGTCATACATATCCTCGCCGTAAGTCTTGGCCTGGGCGTAGGCCTCTTTGGTGCCTATCTTAGAAGGGTCGGAAAGGTCGGCAATGGAACCGGCAGCGGCGGCCACGGTGATCTTGAACTTGTCGATTTCGGTGATGCCGGCCTTGACCGCATCCTTGAGTTGGTGAAACCCGGCAATGGCCCCGGTCAGGCCCGCTATCCCCAGGGCGAACCTGAAACCGGTGGACAGGGTGGACTGAACCTCCTGAGCCGTCCGTTTGAACCCGGACAGTTCTTTGATGCCCTGAGACAGACCGGATTTGAGGCCGGCGATATCGGCAGAAAGTTTTACCAGCAGCTCACCAATTTTTTCAGCCATATCCAAACTCCCCGGCCAGGTGGACCCGGAGGTCCACTAGGGCTTTAGCGTGGATTTGGGATATCCGGGACTCGGTTAGCCCCAGGGCGTTACCGACCCGCTTCATCGAAAGACCGTTGAAATAATGGAGCAGCATGACGGCCTGATCCCGTACCGGGAGATACTTTAAAGCCTCCAGCAGTTTCTCCCGGGTGTCTGTCTGGATCATGTAGGCCAGAGGATCAACGGCCTTAGCGGCAGGCTCCTGGAAGGGGGCAAGCTCTTCCAGGGGGGAAAACTGAGGCACATCCTCCGGGTTGCCCTGATAATGCAACCTGGACAAGGGGGCCCGGTCCCGAATCTCGTCCATCATGGCCCCGGTAATCCTAGCCTGCAAATATCCGGGTGAGCTCGCCTTTCGCATAGATTGCACCGCCGTGGTGATGAGGGCGATGTAGCCGGTCTGCACCAGGTCTTCTACCGTCAAAGCCTGACCACAGATTCTCCGGGCCAGGCGGTAGGCTATCCCAAAGATCATCTTGGTATGGGCGGAGAGCAGGTTCTCCAGGCGTTTCCGGCGGCGTTCCTGGGCCTTTGCGGCTCGCCGCTGGAACCTCCTGGCTTCCCGGGAGGTCACGCCGCCCCCCGCTTGCGGACCGGTAGGGAGCCGAAGAACGAGGCCGCTCGGTCACTCAGGGCAGGACGCCGGTTTTTTTTAATCTGGATCTTCGTTCCCAACATGAGGTCAGCGAATCGTTCCAAGACCTTCCCCTTCCCCTGGCCCAGGGTTAGGTCCAGAGAGTTGCTTACCCCGGCCGATACCGCATTTGCCAGGACCACCGCCTCCACCTTCCGGTTCATGTGGGCCGCCTGTTGCAAGTGGATAACCAGGCGGAGGGGGTAAACATTGACCAGATCGTGGAATCGGTGTCCCCGGTTTACCAGGTCGTCAATGACCCGCAGGATCAGGAGCCGCCCGGACTCAGGGCCTGGATCGTCGCCGTGAGCCGGGCGGGCAAGTTTTTTAGGTGCTCGACGTTGTGCCCGATCACCTTCACTAAAAGCAGGGTGGCTGTGGCCAGATTCAGGTCGCCGGCCTCGTCCTCGGAGATGCCCAAGCTGAGGGCCAGCACCTGCGCCGCCCGGGGGGTCAGGACCTCCAGGGCCGCCTGAACAGCCTGCAGGGTCTTTGTCTGGTCCGTGCCCAGATCATCCCAGCTGATTCCCATGGCCTGGAGGGCTTTCAGCGCCTCCAGAAGGATCGGCAGCAGGGCCTGAAACTGGCGCAGGGTCCAGCCTTTGACGGTGTATTGGCCCACCTGCTCTTCGCCGCAGAGCAGGCCGATCTCATCGACTTCGGGTGATTTCTCGGTGGTCATGCAGCCTCCGGGTTACACGTCATAGTCCAGGATATAGCCGTAGGGGGTATCCGGGGTGACGCCGCTGTTGTCCAGGACTTCCAGGCTCAGGGGCACCTCCAGCCATTTCTTGTCGTCGAAGCTGATGGCCCCTTGGGGCTTGAGCATGGTCTTGGGGAAGATGAAGTCCTTCTTCAGACCCCGGCCTTCGGTGGGGTGCATCTCCAGCCGGGCCGCCCCTTCGACAAAGGCGGAGGCGGCGATGGGCATCTTCAGAGCCGTCCAGGTGGTATAGGTGAAGGCTACCTTCACCTCTTCCCCGTCGGCCAGGAAGCCCCCGGCCAGCCGGGCGATGCGGCCGTCCTTCCGGCCTTCCGCCCCGGCCGCGCCGGCATCCAGGACGTAGTCCACGTTGACCACGGCGTTCTGCCGGATGCAGTTCACCGTAGCCGCGGTGGTCACACCGGTAGCGGTCACCTGAATAAAGTATCCGTTATAGCCGTTAACCGTGGTCTTGACCCAATCCGGGGGCAGATCCCAGTTGACCTTGCCATCAGCGTCCAGGGCCGCAGCCGCGCCGCCCAGGTTGGTAACTGCGGTCCAGGCCGAGCCGTTCCAGTACTTGAAGGCAAGGCCGGTATAGCTGCCGTTGGTGGCCAGGTCGAAATAGAGTTCCCGAAACTGCGTGCCCTTGCCCAGGCATAAGATGTCCCCGGCTTCAGCCATGATCTCGAAGGCGGTTCCCCCCAGGCTGTCGGCCTCATTGGTGTGGTCGAGGTAGGTGTCAGTACCGTCATCGAATAGGAAACAGCGGTCCAGGAACTGCCGCACCGTCACTCCGGACAGGCCGTAATAAGCCCCCAGGGAGACAAACCCCAGGCCCGCCAGGACCGCCTTGACCTCGGCGTTGCCGGTGCCCGCCCCCTGGGCCGTGATGTCGCCGCCCTTGAAGAAGTACTGCAGGTTCTCGATCACCGGCTCGTCCAGCTTGAACTTGAGAGTCAGCTTCTCCTCTATCGTGATGATCTTGTCCTTGCGCCGGGCGCCGCTGCGGTTGCTGAAGTGTTCCAGCTCCTCGGTACCGGGCTCCAGGTCCAGCTCCACGATGTTCCCCAGGTCGCGCTCCCCGGTACCGTTATTGAAATAGAGCTTGATGCCCCCGGGCACCGTATAGTTTGCGATGTTGGCAGGTACAGGCATATCGTCCTCCCGTCAATAGGCCGTGCTGAAGGCGTTGCCAAAGGCATGGCCGTAGGTGAGGTTGAAGTCCATGATCAGTGTTCCCCACTGGTCGTTGGGGAACTCCTTGTCCACTTTCAGTTCCTCCACCCCCAGGGCCAACTCCTGCAGTCGGGACAGGTCCACCACGGCGTTGTGGATCAGCCCCTGGAGCAGGTCGGCCCGGTCATGAAAGCCCGCCTGACCTTTGGGTGACAAGGGGATGAAGACCCAGACCATGACGTGGACCACCCCCAGGGCCAACCGGTTGCGGCGGTCCCGTTTCTCGTCCATATCCCAGAAATACAGGGCCGGGGCCTTGACCGTTTCCAGGTCGATGGCCTGGCCCTGCCAGCGGTGTACCGAACCCAGTTCGGCAATGGCCCCCAGGTTCTCTGCCAGCTGCTTCATCATCCGGGTCTTGATGGCCTCGGCCACTCACGCCCCCTTGACTATCTGGCTAAGGTCCTTGATGAAGGCCGGCTTCACCCAGTCGAGCAAATGGGTCCGGGGGTCCACCCGCCGGGGTACCACCACCGAGCGCTTCAGGACAAAGAGGGGGATGGGCTTACTGCTCTCGCTCTGCTTCGTTCCCCCGGAGAACCCGAAGATCACGCCTTTGGAAATGAAGGTCGGCCCCCAGATACCGTCCTGGGGCTTCCCCCGGGGCACCCCGGCGGCGGTCTTGGCCGCGGGAAGCGGGATGGCCAGAAACTTCCTGTTTTTGGGCCGGATGGTGACACTGCTCCCGCCGGGGCCGATGTGCACCCCGGCGTAGCGGGCGGAAAAGCCAATGCCCCCCGTCACCTTGCTGCCTTCCAGGGTAACGGAGAGGGGTCTGGTGGACCGGGCCAGGGTGCCGCTGCGCCGGGCCAGCCGGTCGGTGCCGGTTCCGCCGGCCAGGTGGCGGCTGACGGTATGGGCCCACAGCCGCTTGGAGTTGTCCTGCACCGCTTTGACTACCTTGGGGACCAGCCCCTTGATCAATTGATCCAGGCTCTTGAGGGGATCCTTAGGCATAGGGTCTGATCCGGTAACGGTCCAGGACCGCCTTAACCGAGGGCAGGAACTCCCCCGAATTCACCTTCTGAATGGAGCCGTCCGGGAAGCTCACTGACTCCAGGCCGATGTCCTTGCGCCGCCGGAAGTCGTAAGCCACCTGGGTGCGCACCGCAATCTCCAGATCAGGGGGAACGCCGTCTGTAGCATATCCCCCGGTGTAGACTACCTTCAGGGCCCGGGGGCCATAGGGCCAGTCACCGAAGCGGTAGCCCACCAGACCCACCGGAAGCAGGTGATAGTGGTCGGCGGGGACGAGGGCGTTATCATCCCATTCCCAGGTATCGGACCCGTGAATAGCAGCGATTGCGGCTATCGGCAAACCCCGAAGATAGAGATACTGGCCGCCGCCGTCGTGATATTCCACCCGCTCTTTAAGCTCGAACTCCCGGTTGCAGTAAGTCCCAGCCCGGCCGGAGACCGCGGTGATGAGCTCCTCAAGGAGCCCATCCCACTCGGTCTCGGTCACTTCCAGGAGGGCCTTGACCTGGGAGAGGGTCGTCAGGTTCACTTGGTCTTGGCCTCAGTTACAGCCCGGTCCTGGGGCGGCTCCGGCACCTCTTTGACTTCTGGCCCGGCCTCTTTGGCTTTCCCCTTGTCGGGCTCCGCCGCCACCGGTTCGATCTTCCAGCCCTGGTTGGCCAGGATGTCCTGCTCCTGATCCCCGCTCAGCTCCGCCTCTTCACCGGCATTGATCACCACCTGGTTGACCAGGTGCAGACAGTAACCCGGCTTGACTCTATATCTCGCCATATGCCACCTCTCTGAAAGTTAGGGGAGAGGGGAATAACCCCTCTCCTGACGGTTAGCTGTTCTTCACCCCGGTGCCCAGGCAGAAGCTCTCGGTGTGCCTCAGCCCCACGTCCACGTCAGTGATGATCCGGATCCAGGTCTGGTTCTTGGCAAAGGCGTCGCCGGCCTCCATGGAGGGCAGGATGGAGATGCCGGCCCACTGGCCCACGATCAGCTCCTGCCAGTTGCCCAGGTAAATCTCGGTCTCGTTGTTCCCCGCTCCCAGGTTGACGGGAATCTGCGTGGTCATGGCGAAGGGGTAGCCGATGAAGGCCTGGAGCTGGGCCGCATCCATGGGCCTGACGATGTATTCGCCACCGGTGTCACCGGTAAACTGGGCCACCTTGAGTTTGGAGAGGGTGCGTTTGACGCAGGGGTGGAAGATAAACCCCAATCTCCCCCGGAGAGCGTTGTCCACCGCCAGCTCGTACTCCATGTCGAAGAAGTAGTCGAAGTTGGGGCTGTTGGTGCCGAAGGCCTTGGTGTTGATCCCGGCGGTGTTGGCGATGCCGGTGGGCTGGCCCGAGGCGCCAGAGCCTCTCAAGGCCGCCAAGTCGATGGCCAGAGACACCACCCGGGCGATGTCCTGCCGCACCATCTGCTCCGCCGAGGGGTTGGACATCCGCAGCAGCCGGTTGGAGAGCTTCACCAGGCACCCCACCGCCTTGGGGGTCATCTGCAGCTGGCCCAGGGTGGGGTCGCTGCCGGTGAGGGGTTCGTTCTCCCCCACCCAGTAAGCGGTAGCGCCCCCCGTCTGTTTGGGAATCTCCACCGGCGAACCGGAGAGGTTGTCCAGCAAGGTGGCCCCCATCTGGAAGACCACGGCCTCGGCCCGCAGCATCTCGATGAGCTCGGGGATGGCCTGGGTCGGGACCAGGTAGCCCCCGGAGCTGTCCGGGGTAGTGGCCAGGTCCCGGGTCTGCCGGAAGACGTCGGCCTCGAACTGCGCCTGGGACCAATCTCCAGTGCCGATGGCGTAGATGGCCTTGAAGAGCGAAAACTTCTCCTTTTCATCCTCCAGGCCGGGTACCTGGGCCCACTTGCGCTCCCGGCTGCGTTTCTCCAATTCCTCGAAGCGGGCTGCCAGATCGGCATACTTGGCGGCCAACTCCGGTAGCATCTTGAAGACCTCCGAAAGGTGAATCACTTTGCCATCCTCTCCGGTATAGGAGAGGGACTTGTTGACGTCTTCCAACAGTTCCTGAATGCGAGCCAGTTCAGCTCCCATAATCATCCTCCCTTGACGAGTCGGTGCAGGTTTAATACCGAAGTAATGAGATGTGACAGGTCCGGGCTCCCGGCCGGCCTCCCCCCTTCAGGGTCAGACCCGGGGTTCAACGCCAGGGAGTAATAGTCGGTGGCTTTCTCGGTGGATTGCGCAAACTCCGCCAGGGCTGCGACGATCATGGCCTTCAGCTGGGCCGGGTCCAGATCGACAGCCCGGAGCTCAGGCATCCGGGTAGCCAGGTGCTCAATTTTGACCTTGAGGTCTTCCATCAGGCTGAACAGGGCCTGGAGGACCGAGTCCGATTTTTCTTCGTTGGGGATTTCACCCGATGGCGTTTCGGGGAGAGTTTCCTCTTCCCGGTTCAGGTCAGGCTCGATGAAAATGCCGGAGACCTGCTCAACCTCCCGGGAGCTGACCACCCCTTTCTGCACCGCCATGACCAGGGCGTTGGGGTTAGCCGGGAGGGGGACCGCGGAGAGTTCGTAGAGTTCCTGCTTCTTGTACCGAAAACCGGTCTGCCGTCCCTCTTTGTCGGTGATGGGCTCCCGCTCCAGGTCCTGGAAGCCCACCGAGGTGGCCCGCAGGTAGCCGCCCAGGTAGAGCTTGTAAATGGTGTCGGCAAAGGGGTATATTTCCGCAGTGGGGAACTTGACCTGAAAGAGGAGGCCTTGGTCGGTCTTCCCCACCTTCACCGATTTGCCCACCGGCGGCTGCTTGTAGTCATGGCCCCAGAGGAAGACCGGGTTTTTCTCATAGTTCTCCAGGTCCCAACCGGCCACCTCGATGATGTCGCCGTACCGGTCCACGTCCGCGGTGGAGCCCACGAACTCCAGGGTACGGTCCTGGGGGTCCCCCACCTGCTTGACTGCAAAGTCCAGGGTTTTGTGGATCAGTTCCATACTTTCCTCCTTACACCACCGGAGCCGCAACACAGCGACAGTTAATAATTTCTCGGGCAGGTCCGTTAGGGTCACAGGGGAAGCGGCAGCCGTTGGCAAACAGCTGACCCCGCTCCACCACTTGGCCGCTTAAGGCCTGGTGAGAGGCCCGGACGTGTTCGTCCGCAGCGGTGACCCAGCGGTGCCGCACTACCTCCAGCTGGCCCATGGCGGCATGGCGGGCCAGACCCGCGGCCTGGCCGGTCTCGGTGCGGGCGATGGTCAAGGCCCGGTTCTGGGCAAAGTTGTAGACCTTCCGCACCCGGTCCATGAGTTCGGGGGTAGTTTCCATTTTTCCCAGGCCCTCGATCAGGGCGTCTCGCAGTTGCTCCCGCACAGTGTCGTTGATGCCCACCACCTTGATGAGCTTGTTTTCCAGGGCGGCCATAGCCGGGGTGTCGATCAAGGTGAAGAGTTGCGGGTCGGCCCCCAGCTCGGCCATCAGGCCCTGCCCAGCTGTGGTGCCGATATCCAGGTACAGGGGCCAGACCAGTTTACGCAGCAGGCCGTTTTCCACCTCCGGATCCAGGAGCAGGGATTCCACTGCCAGTTCTCGACTGAGGCCTTTTCCCCCTCGCTCCTCCAACCGGTGCAACTGGCGTTTCCTTTGGCCGTAGAAATAGCCCTTGATCTTGCCCTCAAACCTCTTCTCCAGGGGGGTGTGCAGGCTCAGGTAGGTTTTCCAATATGCCTCCCCGTCAAATCCCTGGACCAGTAAGGCAGGATAGGCTTGGGGGACTAGGGAGTTGGCCATCCCGGGTCGATTGGGGAGACCGGGATAGAGGGCTGACTTCTCCGGAGGGTTCTCTGGCTGGCCCACCGGCGTCAGGTTGAAAGGAAGATAGCCAATATCTCCTCCTTCTACGGCCGGGAGGCCCAACCCCAGGTATTCGTTGGTGGTGTTCAAGGGCACCCCCATGGACCAGAGCTTGTAGGCGCAATCCACCAGGTCCTTGCGGTCCTCCTGCAGGGCGCCGATGGTCGAGTAATCGAACTCGGCCCAGATTCGACCGCCCTCCAGGGGACGCAGGAGCTGGCTCCACAGGACGAATTCGAAGAGAGCCATCTTGGGGAGCAGGGTGTTTTCCCAGAAGAGTTTTCTCTGGGTTTTCGCCGTGGCGAAGTTCACGTCCTCATAGAGGCCCAACTCTCCCTTGGGTACCTTGAAGGCCGCCATGATCTCTTCCCGATTCCACTTGCGCTGCTCCAGAAAGTCCATGTCCTTCTGGGAGAGGCCCGTCTGTTTGTAGCTGAGGCCACCCTCCAGGAGGGCGATGGCATGGGCCTTGGAGGCGCCGCCGTGCCGGTCCTGCCACTGGGCCAGGACGCGCTGGTATTCCTCGTCGGTGAGGTTGCCGGAGGTCTCCAGCACTCCGCCCGGCTGGGCTGAGTTCTTGAAGAACGCGGTGTTGTACCGGCCGGCCCAAAAGTCTTGTTCGATCCCGGCCCGGGCCGCCTGCAAAGGGGCCAGTCCCCGATAATCGTGGTAGGGGTTGAAGTGGCGGAAGAAGATCACTTCATGCGGCTGGATGGGGATTTGCTGGGGGCCCTTGCTGTAGACCCAGCCGGAGATCAGACCGGTCTGGTCATCAACGACCTCTTTGAACCGCCCAGGATGGAAGACCCACATCTCCTTAGGGATGTCTTTCCCACTTTCCCGCTCGGTGATATAAAAGGCTTCTCCGGTCAGCCCCAAATAGACAAAAGTCGCCTCAACAAGCTGACTCCCCGACATCATGGGGTTGGGGGACTCAAAGAGATTCACCAGGGGGTGCGATTCCACCACCTTCAGATCTTTCCGGGAGCCAGTCTTGAAAAGCAGGGGGACGCCGCTGATACTCTGAGCAATGGCATTGATGCAGGCGTAAACCCAGACGTGCTCCCTGTAAGGCTGGTTCAGATTGCTATGCGATAACTCGGAGAGTAAATGGGGAGAGAGGAAAAACAGGCGGGTAGCTTCGGGGAAAGAAGGAACTTCACGTACTACGGCATGACTGGTAGACCCTCCCCACAACGCCGCCAACCCCCGCTTGATAAGCCCCAGCAAACCCTATCCTTTGAGCCAATGAATTTATTGGCATCATTATCCTGGGATGTAAGGGAGTTACGCAATTCCGCTAATTAACCATCTTGTGGGGGTATTTTGGGAGGGTTATTCCAGGGAGGGCAAAGACTAGCCTTTGAGTCATTAATTCTCATGCTACGACTGCCGTATAATACGGCGATGGCACGGTGGGATATACTCGGTAGACATGGCCGAATACATTTTCCGATTTAACACTCACTTCTTCCTCAGTGTAGGAATCCACCGGTAAGCCGGTATCCTCGTTCCATAAAAAATCATGGATCGCGATACGCACCGCGTCACGGGTCGATTCCTTGTCCCGCCAATGGTCGACCTTGAGTTTTTCAGCCTTGAGCATTGCCAGGAGTTCCACCGCCACCTTTTTAATCCTTTTCACGGCCGCGGCGTTCAAGTCAGGTTTCTTCAACAGGTCGAAAAGGGCTAAGGATTCCTCATCCAAGCCCTCCCGCATCGTCCGGGTCTCTTCCTCGTCCAGACCCTGCACCAGTTTCAGCAAGGCCTCAAAGGTCTGTTCGATGGTCACCCGGTCCTTCTCCCGGTTGTAGTCGGCCACGATCTCTTCGTAATGGCGCTGGAAGTTAGTACGCAATGGATTCTGCGCTAAAAGCCGCTGGAGCCTCTTTTCGATGACCAGCTTGAGATTCTGGACGGTGGTGTGCTTAACAGAACTCCGCTCGAACTCCCGCCGCAGCCGCTCGAAGTCGATCCTGCTGATGTCATAGGGCGGTCTGTCCTCCGGCTCACCTGGAGACTTCGTCTGAATGGCTTCGTCCACCACCAGGTGCAGCCCGCGCATAATACCCGTGATGTCTGCCTGCTCCCGGTCCTGCTGCAGGCTCTTATAAACGATGTTGATGGCGTCGTAGGCCTTACGGTGTTCGTTGATTTCCCTAATATTGAGACAAGCCTTGAATTTCTTGAAGACCTCCCGGCACATCACCTCGAACCGCTTGCGCGTCTCGTCATTGTCGTTGGCGGCTTCCTTCGCGGCCGCAATGGCGGCGTTGCGCACAAAGCCGGTTTTCGTGATAATGTCGTCCAGCGAGGCCCCGCGTTCGACCAGGAAGGCTCGAATAAAGGAGATGGCTTCCCCCAGAGCGGCCAGTAATTCTTCCTCGGGCTTGGCTGGGTCCAGGTCGCCGCCCTTGACCCCATGACCCTCGTCCGTCTGACCGGCAAACGTGGCCAAAGCCTGGCGCAGGTTCTTGAGGATACCGCAATAGTCCACAATGAGGCCGTTGTTTTTGCCTTCGTGCACCCGGTTGGCCCGGGCGATGGCCTGCATAAGCGTATGGGCCTTCAAGGGCTTGTCCAGATAAAGCGTCGACAGACTAGGCACGTCGAAACCGGTAAGCCACATGGCACAGACAATGGCGACGCGAAATGGGTGCTCTTCCTGCTTGAACGCCTCATCCAGGTCCATCCGTTGCTTGTTGCGGAATTCTGGTTTGGCGCGCAGGGATTCCGGCAGTTCCATGCCCTCCTTGATCAGCTTGCGGTGGGGGGTGATGTCCAGGTCCCACTTCCGGAACTTTTCAACCTCGCCTTGCTCCTCGCTGACCACCACTGCCATACGGGTCTCCCGCATCCACTCGATCTGCCGGCGGCGGTAAATCTCTTCTTGCTCATCGGCAGCCGTGCCTAGTTCCACCTCCAACTCACGGATGCGTTCCTCCCAGTACCTGGCCATCAGGTTATACATCCGCACGCAGGTGATCTTGTCGATACAGACCAACATGGCTTTACCGGACTCCCAGGCCGTGGCATAGTGGCCGACAAAGTCGCGGGCAATCTGCTCCAGGCGCCGGTCGGCGGTGATGATGTGATAGTCGCGCTTGAGTTCCTTTTCCAGACGCTGCGCCACGTCCACGTCGGCAATCTCCAACTCCTCCAGCTTGGCGGCGATCCGGTCGTTCAAATCCCCTACGGCCACGCCCAGCTTGTCGCCCCGGGCGTCATAGTACAAGGGCACGGTGGCCTTGTCTTCCACGGCCCGTTGAAAATCATAGGTGGAGACGTAATCCCCGAAGACCCGCCGGGTGATTTCGTCGTCCTTGAAGAGCGGCGTCCCGGTGAAGCCGATGTAGCCGGCGTTGGGGAGAGCATTGCGCATGTTCAGGGCCAAAGCCCCATATTGCGTCCGATGCGCTTCGTCGGTGATCACAATGATGTCATCGCGCTGGGTATAGCCCTCGTCCGGGTTCACCTCCCGGTTGAACTTTTGAATCAGTGAGAAGATATAGGATTTGTGCTGAGCCAGGAGGCGCCCCAGGTGTTCGCCGCTGGCGGCCCGGCACGGCTCCCGGTCGTTGTCCACCACACCGCAGCCCGCAAAGGTCTTATAGATTTGCGTGTCCAGGTCGTCACGATCCGTCAGGATCACGAAGGTGAAGTTGCCCCCCAGCTTGCGGTGAACCTTGCGGGTGAACATCACCATGGAATAGCTTTTGCCCGCCCCCTGGGTGTGCCAGAAGACGCCCAACTTGCCTTGGCGGTTGCTCCGGTCTATTACCGCCTCGATGGCGCGATTGACCCCGAGAAATTGATGGTTGCGGGCGATGATCTTGCGCGGCTGGCCGGTGGAATCATCAAAGATGATGAAGTTTTCCAGCATATCGAGAAAATTGCGTTTCTCACAGACCCCCTTGAGCAAGGTTTCCATATCTACCGCTCCCGGCTCCTCTTCGGCCAGGCGTTTCCATTCGTGGAAATGCTCGAAGCGGCTGAACACCGACCCCAACTTGGCGTCCACCCCATTGGCCAGGACGACCCAGGCGTTGTGGTGGAAGAGGTGCGGGACGGTGTCCTTGTAGTCGGCCAGGTTCTGCTCATACGCGGCGCGAATATCCTTACTGACGTTCTTCAGCTCCATGAACAACAGGGGGAGACCATTGACGAAGCCAACGATGTCCGCCCGGCGGCGGTAGAGATCGCCCCGCACCCACAACTCCCGCACACACAGGAAGTGGTTGTTTTCCGGCGTCTCAAAATCGATTACCCGCAATCGCTGCTTGACCAGTTCGCCGCGGGCGTTGCGGAAGGCAACCTGCACCCCGTCCTTAACCAGGGAGTATTTCTCGCGGTTTGTGGCCAATGGCGTCTGCGTGGCGGCCACCGTCACGATCTGCCGCAGGGCGTCGTCGTAGGCCTCCTGGGGCAGTCCCGGGTTCAACTCCCCCAGCTTCTGGCGGAGATAGCGGCCGAGCACCACCTCCCGGTCCGAGGCCCGGCCCAGAGTGCCGGTAGGACCGAAGGTCTCAGTGTTATAGGCATACACCGACTCCCAGCCGAGATGCCTTTCCAGGTACTCCGCGGTGGTCAGTTGCACTAAGGTGTCTTCCGAATAGGCGTAGGCCAAAATCGTACCTTTCGGCCAATCATCTTATCTGTTTATCTGGCTATCGACCGGTTATCGCCCCGTATGCTATATGCGATCAATATAAATAATTATTAGATCAAGGTACTTAGCTCTTCTATTGACCATGTCTATTGACTATCGACCCCGGATTCGGGGGTTTTTGTGCAATAGAATTTTGCCCCGCCATCGAATAGACGGCGCTTGACTTGAAGCTTGTCACCAGTGGCTGGGCCTGACATTATCAAACCGAACCCGGCTCTAGCGAATATCGTCGCCAACGATATTCCCCTTGATAAACAATATCTCTTTTTTCAACCAATGCCTTGAGTTCCCGCCGGACCTGACTGAGTGGAATCTCATTGCCGATCCGTTTATGAATATCTCCAATAGCTGATGCCGGATGCCGGCTGAGGTCTTCCAAGATTAAGGCACGCAGACGATGCGGTTCAATTCTGGTTAAGGTTGTTGTGGATATAAAGTCCAATTTGCGCATCAAGTTTGGATCGACATAATAGCGAGTGGCCCTGGTGCGTCCGACTTGTTTTACTAAGCCCCTCTCCTGCAAATGCCCCATCCAGGGACCCAGGGCCTCTGCATGCCCAAGTTCCAGGCAGGCAACGAGGTCATGGGCAGTCAGGGAATCTTGCTGCGCCAGCAGCCCCAGAGTTATGCGTTCTCGCTGGGTTAATTGGAAAGCCTGATCTGCCTTAGTCAAGAAATCGATAACCTCGGGTTTGACGACCCGCCGCCGCACGGTAACCTCCACCCGGTCCGGGCCCTCCCGTAGTTCCGGCAACGGGCGCCCCTGAGAGAGCAGCACTTCATAAAGCCGGTCGTAGCCGCTGCCTTCCCGCTCCATCAGCTTGAGGTCATGGAACACCTTCGCCAAATGTTCATTGCGGCGCACGGTGGTGTGCAGAATATTGCGGGGCGTGACCCCCAGGGGAAGCAGCCCGGGATTGACTATCTCCAGGCGATCGGGATGCAGGTTCAAAAAGATGTCCCCGGCCTGGGTGTAGGGACGATGCACCAGGGCGTTGACGAGCAGTTCCCGGACGACCTCTTCGTCATACAGGGGCAAATATTGCCGGAACAGGCCATCGGGAAGCTCATACCGTTCCCGAAAGTCGGGGATTTCCTGCCAGACAACCTCAACCAGTTCCATGGGCGTCAGGTCGTGGTTGTCCCACACCAGCTTATTCACCTTCCTGCCGCGCTCGTCATACTTGATGAACTGGATCACCGGCGCGGTGCCCAGGCGGGCGCGGTCAGCCCGGCTGCCGACACAGAGCACCCCCAGGTTCGTCAGCCAAGTCCCTACTGCCAGCAGATAATGATCCAGCAGTTCCGGTTCGCTCTTTTCCTTGACCGAAGGCTTGACGCGCTCCGAATTGCGGAGGGCCGTGGTAAAATGCGCCAATTTGACCGGATCGACCCGGTCTCTGGGGATGTCCAGGGACGTCAGCGTTTCCCAGGGCTGGGCGCTGCGCTCATTCAGCAGGCGCTGGATGTCATTGCCCAGCATCGGCTTGCACTCATCCGACACCCGCAGGTAATAACGGCCGTCCGTGGTGGAAGCCGCACCAGGGGAACGGGACACCTGTAACTCAAGATATTCAGCCCCTGTGGCCGTGGTTATAATAGAGGGGGCTACCATCACATTCACGGTCAGCTCCCCCACGCGCTTGCGGATTTTTTCCGGCAGGTCTTTAGGGATGGTCTGTCCTGCCGGGGGGTCTTTGGCCTTGTCTTCAAAGCCGATCAGAATGGTTCCGCCCCGGGCATTGGCAAAACAGACGCAGTCCTTGGCCAACTCGTGCCAATCCGGTTTTTTCCCCGTGAACATCCTTAGGGACTTAAAGTCGATGGTTTGCCCTTCGTCCGTCATACGGCTAGCTCTCCATTCATCAGGCGGGGCAGGAGGAGGTCACGGGCCTTGGCCAGCTTGTAGTTCTGAGATGTTAGAATTTGAATTTGCTTAGATGTGTTACCTACAATCAATTCAAAATCCTCAACTAAAGATTTTGGAGGCAGAATAAAGAGAATATCCGATATCGTGGTTTTCGAGAGTTCGGTCTGATTAGTGGCTCCACGTCCCATTTTGGCGAGGTAGTCCTCCATCAACAAAATCCGATACCCAAAATATAATTTTGGAATATCCTCAGCAGGTCTAGTAATAGTTATATGGGAATCAACTGTACAATTTTCTACTTGACATAGAAACTGGGCGACTCGTCCCAGAGTGCCCTCACCCGTGGAGTTAATGAGAACATCACCATGCTGCACCATTTTATTTGGCGGTACATCTTTAGATTGGTGCCGCGCGAGACTCATGTTCACCAGTCTATTACGTATACACTTCTGATTAATAACAATTCCTTGGGCTTTATCATCATATTTCGGTGTTATACCCCGTCCAAGAAAAGATGATGCCTCCCCAATGGTCATCTCTTTCCACCCCTCCGGCACACCGTCTTTGATCTTGACGTGCTCGTGGCCGGGGAAGCGCAGGCGCACAAACCACTCCTTGTAGAGCAGCCGCGCCGCCTCCTCCAGCAACTGTATCCGCCGCCGGTTGTTCTCTATCAGGTCGTCGTAGGCGGAGAGGATGAAGGAAATCTGTCTCTGCTGGTCATAAGGTGGAAGGCTAATGCGTATTTGCCCGAGCCTCGTTATGTTTAAATTCGGTTGCGCTGCTTGAGCACTAAGACTCTGAATATATGAAAACATCTCCTTGCGCTTGAAAAGATAATAAATCAATTCTGTCCGGTTAGGCCAGAGCAAGAGATAATTGTTTAGATATCATCATATTAACCTTATTAAGGTCTGGCGGTTCAAAAAGTTCCTGAATTTTGCAGGTCCTGAAGAGATTGAGTTGTAAG